>Ga0190360_1001358_pt1 | contig 12725 bp, 10 predicted proteins | sample 48721834_MG_FD_161271 | JGI IMG/M metagenome (GOLD analysis project Ga0190360, IMG submission 161271) | Hydrothermal vent microbial mat bacterial communities from Southern Trench, Guaymas Basin, Mexico - 4872-18-3-4_MG | ecosystem: Environmental > Aquatic > Marine > Hydrothermal vents >... | reverse complement strand
AGGTGTTGTGTTATTCAGGGCATTGGCAGATGAAAATTGAATTACAGTAAACAGGGGTACTATAAAAGCCAGCTTAAAAATCTTTTTCACATTCATAGTAGGCTCCTTTCTTTTTAATTTTTTTTTGCGAATTAATTAATCTGGTGATTTTAATGCTTTAAGTCTTAAGAAATTAAAAGGTAGAAATGTTATAATAATATATCATTTTACATAATGATTAAATAATAAAATTATATTATTGTCTATATTTTTTATGGAAATTATGCAATATTCTCAGATAATTAAATACTTGACAATCTTCTTAATTAATTTTAATCTGGTAATGAAAATCGTTATTATTATCATTTGTTGATGTGTTTTTACTCACTCACAACTTATTTATTCTTCTTGTGCAAACATAAAATTGAGTATCGTCAGTGCATATAAGTTAGAAATGAGAATTTATTAAAATAAAAAATAAGCTAAGGAGGATTGGAGATGCATGCTACTATTCAGAAACCGATTGAAGAGATTTTGAGTTACCTGAAACCGGGTGAGAAAGTGTTTGTGGTTGGATGTGGAAACTGTGCTGAAAAGTGTCATTCAGGAGGTCCCAAGGAAACTGAGGAAATGGCAGCGAGGCTAAAAGCTAAAGGAGTTAATGTTGTAGGATATGGTTCAACTGAAAGCGGGAAAAGTCTGTGTAAGCTTTCACTTGCTAAAAAAATGTTAATGGAAGATCACGGGGATGAAACATCCAGAGCTGATTCTTTCATAGTTCTTGCATGTGGACAGGGAGTCCATACGGTTATAGATGCCACAGATGGTGGGTATGTTCATCCTGGGTGTGATACTATTTTTGGCGGTGAAACATATGATGACAATTATATAAAGGAATATTGCTCTCTTTGCGGAGAATGTATTATTGAGTATACCGGTGGGTTATGTCCTGTTACTCTGTGTCCTAAAGGTTTGCTGAATGGCCCATGTGGCGGTTCAAAGGATGGTAAATGTGAGGTTAATGAGCGGCAGGATTGTGGATGGCAGCTAATTTATGATCGCCTAAAGTCCATTGGAAGAATTGATATGATAGAAGTGTACCGGGAACCAAAAAATTATGCCAGGTGGAGCAAGCCACGTTGGCTGGATATTGATGTGGAAGGGAAGAAATCCACCTTCAATTCGCTTGCAGGTGAACATACTGTTTACAGAACTGAGGAGGTTAAAAAATGAGCAAACTAAAAGAAAATTTAAAAGCAGGGAAATTTGTTGTAACGAGTGAGATTGGTCCTCCTAAAGGTGTAAATATAGACCATTTACTCAAAGATGCAGAGATGTTAAAGGATAAGGTTGTTGCTATTAATGTAACCGATAATCAATCTGCTGTGGTGAGAGTTGGTTCTCTGGCAATAAGCCACCTTCTTGCTCAGAGGGGGATTGAGCCTGTATATCAGATGGTAACAAGGGATAGAAACAGAATAGCGATTCAATCTGATCTATTGAGTGCATGGGTGTTGGGTATTGAGAATATACTCTGTATAACTGGAGATCACCCGAGTCTTGGAGACCACCAGGAAGCAAAACCTGTATACGATCTTGATTCTGTAAATCTCCTGAAAACTGTAACCATGTTAAACGAAGGAAGTGATATGGCCGGGAATGAGCTGGAAGGAAAACCTTCATTTTTTCATGGTGCGGTGGTAACACCAGAGTACGATCCTGTTGAACTTCAGATAATTAAAATGAAAAAGAAAATAGATGCAGGAGCTCAGTTTTTCCAAACTCAGGCGGTGTTCGACGTGAAATCATTTGAGAAGTTTATGAATAAGGTTGCGGGATTTAATGTTCCGATCCTCGCGGGAATAGTTGTTTTAAAATCGGCTGGGATGGCAAATTATATGAATAAAAATGTTGCAGGTGTTTTTGTCCCGGATGATATAGTCGAGGAGATGGCAAAAACGCCCAAAGAAGACAGAAAGAAAAAGGCGGTTGAAATCGCAGCAAAGATTATTCGTGAAATCAAACCAATGTGTCAGGGTATACATATTATGCCACTTGGGTGGGATGATACTGTACCACCTATAATCCAGCAGGCGGAGCTGATGTAAGTTTTAGAACTGGATATCTGGTATTTTTGATTTTACCACGTTCTGGAAATTTTTGAATACTGGAAAGAAATCATATTCTATTATCATTCTATTCATAGATTGATGGGATACCCTGTCTCTTTGTTAATAACTTCTATAAATCAATAATCCCCTTTTAATCCCTCATCTGAATCCTACCTGTAAGAATTTGACCAATTGTAAAATCTCTGTTAAAGTATCATATAATTTTGTTTTATGTTTTCTGATCAGGAAGGTTAAAGGTTTGGGATGGGTTTAATTGATGTTGGTTTTTCAGCAGAGAGGTACTATCGCGCTTTTAATAATGTTTATTTCAAAAACTTTGGCAAATATTTCATGCTTCATTATCCATTGTATAGGTCTGATAGTGATAATCTTTTTAGGTGTCAGGAAAACCTCACGGATTATTGTATTGAAAAATTGGGTTCAATAAAGGGAAAAAGAGTACTTGAAGTGGGCTGTGGAAATGGGGTTCAAAGTATCTTTATACTAAACAGGTATCATCCGGCTGAGATAACAGGAGTTGATATAGATGAGTCAAATATTAAAATAGCAAATGGTCAGAAGAAGGTTGCAGGTGTAGAAAATGTAAGATTTCTTGTTTCAGATGCTCAGAATCTTGTAGAAATTGCGGATAATTCTGTAGATGTCGTTCTGAATATAGAAAGTGCATTTCATTATCCTGATAAAACCAGGTTTTTGAAGGAGGTTCGCAGGGTATTGAAGCCCGGTGGAAAATTTTTAATTGCTGATATATTGATGAAAAAAGACAGGGTAAAAAGAACCAATTTTTATAAGCGGAGGATGAGTTTTTACCATTGGCCGATTTCAAAATACAGAGAGGCCTTCACTGAGGCCGGGCTTATGGTGTCGGAGGAGGATGATGTAACTGATAGAATCTACAAGGGATTCAGTATCTCTATAGAGTGGTTTAAAACACACCCGGAAGTATTTAAAAATAAGGTAATCGAACTGTGGGCCTATATTATGCTTGTTTTAAACAGGTGGCTATTAAAGAAAATGAGAAAATATTTGATCTTTACCGGGGTTAAGCCCGATTGAATGTTTTGACAGGAGATACATTTTTTCTTAATATATTGTTCAATGTATCTGAAGTATGGGATATTTACAATTGTATGAAAGTTTAGAAATTACGAGGATTATTAAATGCCCGAAGATAAGAGGCCAGAAAGAAGAATCTCAGATGAGAGGAACCAGATAAAGTCAATTGAGAGTGAACAGTTTTACGAAAAAGGTTCCTTCTCCAGGCAGGGATATTCTGACAATGATGAGATAGATCTCGTTGATATTCTGTCTGTTATTTTTAAGCGTAGATGGTTGATAGTGTGGATTGTTGCTATATCGTTTATATTCTCCTTTATATATGTCAGACTATTTACGTCTCCCAGGTATAAGACCTCAATCAGGATTCAACTACCCCAGGTTTACAGAATAGATGATGATAATTCATTACAACCGACAGATTATGATCCTTCGGAGTTTATTTATAGTATTAAGGGCTATTTTAACGATCTGCTCAATAGGCAGAAGGATGATATAGGAGTAAAGGCAACTGGATACTCTTTGAGTGTTAAGGGTTCTCAAATAAATGTGACCATCTCGAACTCCGATGTGAAGAGAATATCAGGTATTGTGAATGACCTTTATGGGATGTATTCTGAGACGTTAGTTAAGATAAATAAGAAAAATAATGATCTTTATAATCTATCGGAAGAGACAATTCAAAAAACAATTGAAGAGAAAAAATCTATTATGAATCGAGTTACTCTCGCACTCGAGGAAGAATTGCTAAAAGAGTATCCACCAGAGTTTAATACCGCAATGGAGATTCTGAGCACTTTAAGTTTTGAGGTAATAAATCTGGAAAAGATCGAGAATCTGAATAAAAATGTTGAGTTGAGGAAAGGATTTTTTGAAGTAATTGGAAAGCCAATTAATGGCAAAGAAAACAGTATGATTATTGATAACTCTTCCGATCTGAATAATGTTACCGAGTACATCTACCCGGAGAAGTCAAGGAAAAGGCAATACCTGCCAGTTGTTGTTGCCATTTTTCTTGGTTTTTTTGTTGGTATCTTTCTTGCGTTTGTTGTTGAATTTTTCTCACGTGAAGATGTAAGAACCAGATTGGGTGATGCAATAAAAAAAAAGCCGAGGGTAAATGGTTCAGTACCTGAAACCACTTCCGCCAATGAATTCCCTCAGGATTGATGTTCGGGGCACTTTATCCGGGGTTACTGGAAGGAAATTATATACAAATTGTAGTAGCTGTTTTGCCGTTACGTATGCTTCGTCCTCTTCATCCACATCTTTTAAAAGGGGCTCGGCGTAACCTCTCAGAACGGACATCTCGTACACCAGTGAAGAGTTGAACATTATATCAGCTTCTTCCTGGAATGGAAATATGTTCCTTTCCTCACCCCTTCTAACAAGTGGCCAGGCACGAATGGTCTGGATGGCTGAGTATCCTCTGAATTGATAGTCTCTTACTATTCTTCTCAACAGTCTTATATTTGATGTGGGTATACGATTTACATAATCCAGGTTTAGCTGGGTCAGGGCACTTATGTAAATTTTATATTTCTGATCTTTATCGATTCTTTCGGTGAGCTTTTCATTCATTCCGTGTATGCCTTCTACTATAACAACCTGATTTTTTCCGAGTTTAAGTTCTCTTGCGCCCGGTAATGACTTTCCGGTTTTGAAATCAAATTTTGGAATCTGGATCTTTTCGCCTCTGAGAAGTGCAATGAGGTGTTTGTTTATCAACTCCACATCGAGTGCGTACAGGCTTTCTATATCGGGATTACCATTTTCATCCTTTGGAATTTTATCCCTGGGAAGATAGTAGTTATCCAGGGAAATGACCTCTGGTTCAATCCCATTGGCGAGTAATTGAATTGTAAGCCTCTTTGCAAAAGTGGTTTTTCCGGATGAAGAGGGACCGGCGAGCAGAATAATTCTTTTTTTCTTCCTGTTTTTCCTGATTTCATCTGCTATCTGGGCGATTTTTTTCTCATGTAATCCCTCCAGGACCCATATAAGATTGTCAATCTTACCTTTAATTATACTTCTGTTTAGCTTTCCAGCACAATCAACATCTAGAATTTTGCTCCATTCTCTCTGTTCTGAGTAGATGCTGAAGAGTTTCTTCTGTTCGAACTTTTTAGGAATAACTTTTGGATTGTCTGGAGTTGGAAACTTGAGAATTAATCCAGGTGGATAATAATCGAGTTTGAAGTTTTTAAGATAACCGGTGGATGGTACGAGAGGACCCTGAGCCAGATCGATACAGCTCATAAGCCTGTAAACAATTGCTCTTGTCCTATCCGAATATTTCAACAGATAGTATCTGTCCATGAGGTGATTTTTTTCAAAAAGTTCGAGGGCATCTTCAATTTCATACTCGTATTTCTCGAATGGAAGATCTTTTTGCACAAGCTCTTTCATCTTAAGTTCTATTTTTTCCACATCCTCGCGTGTTAATCTCTTTCTGTTGTGATAGCTATAGAAAAATCCTTTTTCAAGTGAATGTTCTATTTTTAAGACAGCTTTTTTGCCCATAATTTCTCTAAAGGCTGCATGGAGAAGTATCGATAGACTCCTCCCATATACTTCTCTACCATCGCCTATGCCGGTGTTGATATACCTGATCCTGCAATTTCTCCTGATAACGTAGTCCAGCCCCATTATTCTGTTATTGTAAAGAGCAGCAACAATGGGAATCTCTTTCTCTTCTTTTACACCTGCATAATTTTTAAGCTGTAGCAGAGTTATATTTGGTGGAACATTAATATGTCCGTATCCATCTATAAATACCTTTATTTTTTTTCTTTTCTCATAGTTTTTTGCCATTTTCTACCTTTGTTCTTATAGTTTATAGTATTCGTTGGGGATTCCAGCAAAAGTGGATTTTTACCCCTCTTAATTACCGTTTTTATATTATAGCCAATATTTATGTTTATGAGAATTGGAAAATAGTTCCAGTTTCTATAGGGTATTTTATTATATAAAAAACTCGGTATGATTCTGTATTTTATTTATTAACCAATTATGATTATTGTAAAAACTTGAAGTTAGGCCTATTATTTATACTGGAACGGATTGATGAATTATTAAAAACTGGCAATCTACTGGATTTATTATTTTCGAAATGCTTATGAATGTGGTAAAGGTTACAGGTGTCTGGTATTCAAAATTATTTTCATAACCTAACTGTTCGGGGGAGAGGGTTTTGGATAGGATTGCGTTCCTGAAATTCTTTGAATTGATGAAAAACAACATCGGGAAATTTATAGTGATAAATCTTTTATTTTTTGTCCCTCTTATTATAGCAGTGGTTGGGGCTTCAAGAATCATTCCCCTTGCTGTTAATTTTTTTGATTCTCTTGATGTTTCAGTAGTTGAGGTGAGCAAGGATTACGATAGACTTGTACTTGTTATTTATTACCTTCCGGCTGGGGTTGATGAAGATAAACATGGTTTCTTTTTTAAATTATTTAGAAAGGCAGGGGAAAAGGGTGGATCTTTATCAGATTCTGAGAATGTTATCGAAGAAAAAGCCTCAGAAAGAGAAATCAAAGGGGTGGCATATCTATTTGATAGGAGAGTTTTTAATCGGGTGAGGAAACATTTATTTATGAGTTTTTCGGGTGATCCCTTATCGAATGCACATGCTAAATTGCTCAAAAAAGTTGCAATATCTTTTAAAAGCATTAATTCGTTTGACAAACCTGTAGAGATGAGGGACAGGAATGGAAATCTGGTAATGAGGTTAATGGTGGAGCCTGCTGGAGAAGGTGTTGCCCAGATATTTTTCTATAAGTCGAGGAGATTTATAAATATTCCTGTGTATTTTTCAATAGTTCTTTTTACCGTTGGGTTTCTTCTTCTTGCTATTTCGATTGGAGGGATAACTGAGTTTACCCAGAGATTGGTTTTTCATGAGAATCGTAGATTTTCTTATCTGTTTGAGGCAATGAGAAGACATCTAATTCATTCCTTAGTCATCAGTTTATTCATGACTCTGGTATTAACAGCTATTATTACGAATATTTATTTTTATATGTTTGTTATGGGCAATGGTACGAGCGTTTTTGTTGCGGCGATAAATGTATGGTTATTTTTTTTCATGGTTCTGATATTTATATGGGTTTTTCCTATTTCTGTGATAAATCCTGAGGATTCAATTGTGAATATCTTCAAAAAGGCTATTTACCTCTGTTTTGATAATTTTAATACAAGTCTTGATATGTTTTTAATTTTGATACTTCAGGTGGTTGTTTCAGTATTAACTCTGGGAATTGTTCCGGGAATTTCCGGAATAATGGCATTTTTAAACTCCGGAATAAAAGAGGTTTCATCTAGATACGTCGATGTATAGATAGTTTTTTTAAATTTAGAGTTAATATGGGCTTTATGGATATTATTTTCCCAAAGCAGGTCAATATTATTAACCGGCTGTTTTGTTAATTTCTTGTTTTATAAAAAAGTATTCTGGTATGGTAATGGCAATGGCAAAAAAAACTTTTGAAGGTCAGGTTGCAACTGTTGTTGGGGTGGGTTTGATTGGAGGGTCATTATGCTACGCTTTGAAAAGAGAAGGTCTTGCTGTTAGAGGAGTCAGCAAAAGAGAAACCCTTGAAAAGGCTGCTGATAGAGGAGCCATTGATGAGGGATTCGAATATTCGGAGGTGAGAGAGTCATTAAAGGGCGCTCATTTTATTTTTCTCTGCACCCCTCTGCAGGATATCATTAAAAGGCTCCAGGATATTCTTGAATGGGCAGACAAGGGTAGTATTGTAACCGATGTGGGGAGTACCAAGGAGAGGATATGTAGAGAGGCTGAGAGAGTATCTACCGGTGTTATTTTTATCGGTGGACATCCCATGACCGGGAGTGAGAAGCGTGGGTTTGAGAATGCAAATCCATTTTTATTTTATGATGCGGTTTACGTGCTGACCCCTCTGGCGAGAACACCAAAAAGAGCCTTAAAAACTCTTTCCAGGCTTTTATCAAGTTTCGGTGCAAAAGTCATGGTAATTGATCCACAGCTTCACGATGATATAGCCGCTAATGTTAGCCATCTTCCCCAGCTTCTTGCTATTCTTCTGGTAAACCAGCTTGGTAAGCGCAAAAGTGATATCTATCGAAGCCTGGCCGCTGGTGGGTTCAGGGATATGACGAGAATTGCATCCTCGGATTATACTGTATGGGCTGATATAATTTCCACAAATATGGGTGAGATCAAAAAAGCTCTTGTTGAGTTTAGAGATGACATAAATTATCTGATAGATAATCTCGATCATTCTGAATATCTTGAGCGACTATTCAGGCTGGCGAACTCTGAAAGAAAAAAAATTCCCAGATACAGTAAGGGTTTTATTGCTCCTCTGGTTGATATAAGGGTAAATGTTAAGGATAGACCGGGGGAACTTGCAAGGATTACGGGGATCATATTTTATGCAGGCATAAATATAAAGGATATTGAAATAGTAAACATAAGGGAGGGAGAAGGAGGCATTTTAAGGCTGGGATTTGTACAGAAGGAAGATGCCGAAAAAGCATCGAGGGCATTGAAAATTTTTGGTTATGAGGTACAGATAGTTGAGTAGAAAGAATACTTCTTCAAAGATTATACTTTTCACTTTTTCTGTTGGTTTTCTGGTTCTTATTCTGAGCTCATGCGCAACCACGGGTTATAGAATCCCGGAATCAGAATACAAATCTGAAAGGGAAAGGATAGTTGAGTATTCGTATAAATTACTTGGGAAAAGGGATTTGGTCTCACTGGGTGAAAGTTTCAGGAATGATTGCAGTGGTTTTATCCTTGGGCTTTTTAGTTATATGGGATACAAAATTGAGCTGGAAGATTATCCCTATGTTAAAAAAATTACCAAATTACTATACCTGAATTTAAGGAACGCCGGGTTGATATACCGTACAGATTCACCAAAGATTGCTGATGAGGCATTCTTTAGGGCTACAGTTCCACGAGATAGAGGGGTTACCCACATGGCACTTGTTGTCGGGAAAAAAAGTGACGGTACAATCCTCATGCTCCATTATGGGTCAAAGGGAGTTTCAGAATTGAGGATGAATATCAAAAAACCCTCAGTTTACATGGATGCAGATGGAACGATATTGAATGATTTTTTATTAAAGGCCCCCGCTTCTATGCATGGTAAGCGTCTTGCTGGAGAACTTTTTTACTGTTTTGGGGATCTTCTGGAATTTTACAGAAGAACCACACGAAAGAAGTGATTACTGGGTGGTGTGAAAATAATCATGGGCGTTAAGATGATTTATTATAGAAGGATGGATTATTAATAAGATGGAAGATATTTATAAAGCTTTTGAGATCCTTGGCATCTCATATACAACTGATATGAGTGTGGTGTCAAAAGCTTTCAGGGTTCTTGCCAAAAGGTATCATCCTGATTCGAATCCCCAGAAATCAGCCGAGAACCAGAAGAAAATGCAGATGATCAATGAAGCTTATTCTTTAATTAAAAAGTATTTGAAATCCGGTGAGTTTTCTGGGTCCATTAGAGAGCCGACTGGAAGAACCCATGATGTGAAGGAAGAATGGGTTCATTACAGGTCGAGGTGGGAAAAAGCATGGGAGGAAGCAAGAAAGAAAAGAGAAGAAAAAATTCGCATGGAAATGGAAAAGAGGAGAAGAGAGGAAGAGTTCCTGAGGAGGTTCTGGGAGAAAGTTGCCAAGATGAAAAAGGTGGAAGATGAGGATGAAAAAAAGTTCGAGGTAATATTAAACTATGTTCTTGTTTTGATTAAGTTTTATTACAAAAATAATCTACATAATGTTTCGATCAGGTCAAGGCCTTATAATATTGCCGTATTCGATGGTTACGTTAAAAAATTCAGAGAGATAATTAAGCGTGTCGAGTTTGAAGGTTCCAAATTGGGCTCTGAGAGGTTTTCCGAAAAGGCTAGAATAATTGTGAAGTTTTTAAATGTTTTCCTGAACACGGTAATGTTTCCCGCTCCTCAAAGTATTGAAAGAGTTGCTTCTGCATATGAGTCCTACAGTAGGCTGGTTGAGAGTACAGATAGAATTATGATGGATTTTTTTAATTCTGAGAATCCCGTGTTTATATCCGCAAAAGGCGGGAAGAGGTCCTCCGATAACCAGAAAGAAGTAATGGCAAAATATAAAGATAGAATCAAAAAAGCTCTGGATACCATTGAGTCTTTTTTGACTGGATATCCTTCCAGTCCTCTTGTTGACTATGCAAGAGGCAGAGTTGAAATGCTGGAAAGTTTTTACTATGCTTTTTTTTGAACCGGTAAGTAAGAGGTTTTTTCCCCTTTTGGAATATGGTATAAATCAATTTTTGAAAGTTTTTTGACATAGAACTCCTCGCTCTTATACAGATGAAACAATAACACACCTTGATTTATAGCTGGAGTTAAGAAATGTCGATATAAGAGGAGAGGGAATAGAGGTTTTTTGTTATGAGATACCATTCAGGAAAATATATTCTGGTTTTGATCCTTCTTGCGATAACGATATTCATATTTTTTGGCGGCTCGACAAAAACTAAAGAGTTTGATAAAAAGGATGAATATATTGAGATGGGAAAGAAACTCTACTCTCAGAAGGATTACTATGGTGCAATCGACATGTGGAAGGAAGCTCTTGCCATTGATCCGTGGGATGAAGATGTAAAAGCTCTCATTCAGGAAGCCCTTGAAAAGATAGAGGAGGTTTCGGCGAATCTCCAGAAGGGATTAGAACTACTGGAAAGCGGGAATTATGAGGAGGCATATGAGATATTAAAAGAGGTTCAGGAGAATGTGTCACCGGGAGATGAAAGAACCTTGGCTGCTCTTGAAAAAGGGTTTAAGAGGATTGAGGAGGAGAGGAGAAAGCTCAGGTTTAAAAAGTTAATTTCCCAGGGGGATGAGGCCCTTGAAAATATGAAACTTGATGAAGCCGAAAGGTTTTATACAGAGGCCAGGAAACTTTATCCGGAAAGTCCGGTGATCGCAGAGAAGTTCTCTTTACTCGAGGAAAAAAGAAATGAATTGAAGAAGATCCAACAGATTCAGGCTCTTCTCGCCAGAGGAGAGGTTTTATATGAACAGGAGGAGCTTGAGAAGGCAAGGGGATTGTTCGAAGAAGCTTTGACACTTGATCCTCAAAACAAGGAGGCAAAGCTGTACCTGTCGAAAATAGCGTTCAAGGAGAGGGAGAAAGAAAAACTTCTTCTACAGGCTAGAAATTATTATGAAACCGGGAAGAGGTTTTTTGAGGAAGGCCTATATAGGGAGGCTATTGAACAGTTTCTCAACTCCATTGCGATGAACTACAGGGCAAAAGAGGCAAGGGAATATATAGAGAAAGCCAGGCTTGCCATTGAGGAATTGAGAAAAAAGGAGAATGAACGGATCGTTGAGCAGGTTTCTGCCTTTTTAAGGGAGGGTATTAAATACTATAACCTGAACCAGAATAGAAAGGCACTCGAGGTTTTAAACAAAGCGCTTCAACTCGACCCTGAAAACTCTCAGGTGAAGGAGTATATACTCAGAGCTTCTATTGCGCTAAAAAGGGAGGAAGAGAGAAGTGTGCCCAAAACCTCTCCTTTCTACAGGCTTGTTGAAACTTTAAAAAGGCTTGGCCTGGAGGCTTATAGAAAGGGTCGTTATGATGAATCGATAAAATACTGGGAGGAGATTCTTCTCATATTTCCATATAACGAAGAGGCAAAATTAAATCTTACAAAAGTTCTATCAAAGGCCGATCCGGCCCTTGCAGATGAAATTCTTAAGAACCTGTATTCAAGGGCGGAGAGTTTATTTTCTAAAAATAGAAAGAAAGAGGCTGAAGAAACCTTGATGATGATACTCAGTGTAGATCCAAATTATTCAAAGGCAAAAAAACTCCTGAGTATTATAAAAGGTTCGGTTAAGAAGGAAAGGGTAATCATCTCAGAAGAGCAAAAAGCGGAAGCCAGAAAGTTATACAAAAAAGGTGTTGAGTTATACAGCGAGGAGAAGCTGGAAGGGGCGATAGAGCTTTGGAAAAAAGCAATAAAGCTCGATCCGAGTTTCCTAGATGCAAGAGTTTATCTGGCAAAAGCCGAAACTGAACTCCGTAACCTGCAGAAAGCAGCCAAACTCAGGAAAGAAACAGAGATTGCTTCCAGTGATATACATCTCACAGCGAGGAAGTATTATCTTGATGGGATAAGTTATTATCTTGAAGGATTATATGAAGAAGCCATATCAGAATGGGAGAAGGCCCTTGAGATTGAACCCGAAAATGAGACGATTAAAATGAATATTAAGAGGGCGAAGGAAAGGCTGGAATACGTGACTCGGCGGAAAGGTTGATGAAAAGATTAGGGCTACTGGTATTGATATTTATATTCCATATTTTTTATAATTCTTATGCCTCACTGCAATACTGGGATGTCCCGAAACCCATTGAGGCATCATCTCCCCGGATTAATTATCAACAGCCCAGGGTACTCATTACAGAAAACGATCCCCTTATTTTTTACGTGGAGAATAGTGGAAGATATTCAGAGATTTTCTGTCGAGAACTGATCGATTTCTATCAGTTCGACAGAG
>Ga0190360_1001357_pt1 | contig 12726 bp, 11 predicted proteins | sample 48721834_MG_FD_161271 | JGI IMG/M metagenome (GOLD analysis project Ga0190360, IMG submission 161271) | Hydrothermal vent microbial mat bacterial communities from Southern Trench, Guaymas Basin, Mexico - 4872-18-3-4_MG | ecosystem: Environmental > Aquatic > Marine > Hydrothermal vents >... | reverse complement strand
GAAATTACATCCACTATATCTATTTTTTCCTTAATTCTCTCGATTAAATCCTCAGGTATGTACAATTTATTCCTTACTTTTTAATATATCAACGAGATTTTAAAACAAAATACTCAGCTCAAATGATGGGTTAATTTGCCAGAACCGTATTTCTTTATTGCTTTTAGATGTTCACTATACGTTTTAGAAAAATAATGGCTACCATCCCTTTTGGAAACAAAAAAAAGATAATCAACATTGGCCGGATTAGCCGCTGCCATCAGTGACTTTAAACCGGGATTGGAGATTGGACCTGGTGGTAATCCATTATTCAAATAAGTATTATAAGGAGATTTGACCCTCAGGTCACTTATTAAAAGTCTTTCTTTCGGTATGCCAAGGATATACTGGATAGTAGCGCACGATTCAAGCCGTTTCCCTTTTTCCAACCTGTTATAAAAAACAGCAGCAATAAGGGCTCTCTCCTCATCAAGTTTGGCTTCTTTCTCAACCAGAGAGGCTATTATAATCACTTTCTTAAACTTTTCAGGATCACTCATATCAAGGTCAATTTTTTTAACATTTCTGAAGAAATTTTTAACCATTACCTCAACTATCTGTTTCTCATTAAGATTTTTTGCTACAATATATGTATCAGGAAATAAAAATCCTTCTACACTATTAAAGGGAATTTTGTACTTATCCAGTATTTCTTTATCTTTGCATGCCTGGATAAATCTCTCCCTATCGACTATCCCTAAAGCTGAAAGTTTTTCAGCAATTTCCCTGCAATTATATCCTTCAGGTACTGTAAATTTAACCGTTACAACTCTTCCCTCTACTATGGTTCTGAGTATATCTGTATTCTTAATCCCCCTCTCAAAACTGTATTCTCCAGCTTTCATATCTCTTTCTTTTCCTGCCAGTTTCACCAGTAAATAGAAGAACATCTTGGATCTGATAAGATTGTTTTCCTTTAATTGATTGGAAATATCCAGAACAGTAGCCCCAGGATCAACTATAAAAACAGTGTTACTACCTGCCTTTGGAGGGGGGGAATTAAGGTAAAAAAATGCAGCCGTAATAGTAACCAGAAAACCTGTAAGGATAACCAGTATCTTGATTATCCTGGAAAACTTTTTAGATTTTTGGATTTTGCCAGACACAGGTTTTTCCCAAAGAAAAGACTACTATTGATGATGCTTCACTAATTTAATAAAAATATACGATTTTAACAATATAGAAAATACAGGTTGGAGATCAATCCTTTCTTACTTTTTTTCCAGTTCAATAATTTTCAATGTAAGAGCTGCCTCTCTTATTATAAAAGTTACAATCTTTTCATCCTTGTTTGTATAGTTGCCATCTGATTTTTCGGTAAGATTTAAAACCCCTATTACATCATCTCCGGAATATATTGGAAGACTCATAAATGATTTTGTTCGATATTTGTCCCTTAGTTCCAGGTCTTCCGTTTCATCAGGTTCATTCATAATAAGTGGTTTTTCCTCAACGAAAACTCTTCCCGCAATTCCCTCACCAGGTTTAACCCTCATTCCTTTTGCAAACCTAAGATCTTCCCTGTTCCAGCCCAGTGTTTTGTATATATACAAACTATCATTCCTTTCATCAAGAAGCATAATAGAGGCCCTTTCAGAGCGTGTCAACCTCGCTGCAGCAACGAGTAATTTGTTTATAATCTGCTTCCTATCAAAACCTTCCTTAAAATAGTTCTGTATTCTTAAAAATGTTTCACATTCTTCAAGTTTACCCGAAAACTGCTCGATTCCACTGGATATCTCGGAGAAATCCTCACTCCTGTCGCCTTCAATTTGCTCCTTCTCCAGTTCCACGGAAAGAGAAACTTCGGTAAGATTATGAGACAAAAGCACTATTGAGAGTGCAATAAGCAGGAGGATATATACAATTATCTCCTGAACACCCAAAACATAGGGAGCGACACCTGCCGATAAAAGAACCCTGTAAATAACAAGGCCAAGAATTATATAAAAAATAATTCTAATTATTAAATTATTTTTTCGCATAGTAAATTCCCCCTCTTGATTTTTGAGGAATCAAAATATCATAAGCCCCCGATCGAACTATCCTGGGTTGAGCTTTATCGATATAAACAATAAGAGGATAAAAATATACCGGTCTGTTATTTATTACACCTATCTCAATCAGAAGCCCGGTAGATGTATCCTCTGACCAGTTCTGGTCAAACACAAGATTTCCCAGACTGTACGCAATAATTCTTTCTTTATATATCTCTATTCCCTGAATAACATGGGGATGGGAGCCAAAAACTATGTCCACCCCTTCATCTATCAACCTTCGGAGTTTTCCCATGAATAATATATCGGGCTTATTTACATATTCTACACCACCATGAACCGAAACCACAAGTAGATTATAATCAGGTGCCAGTTTTCTTGGAACCCCTGATTCAAGGAGATCATCCAAAGTTGGGATCACCACTGTTTCATCTTCATCCCTTATATGGGTAGGATAGATATTATTGCAGGCAACAAATCCAACTCTTGTGCCTCTTATCGTGAAATCAGCCGGTTTTAACGCTTCCTTTAAACTCCTTCCTACTCCCGTCCACTTTATGCCAACTTTATCCAGATATTTAATGGTATCAAAAACTCCTGTAATACCCCAATCAAGAATATGATTATTTGCAAGGGATAAAACGTCGATTCCAACGTCGACAAGCGAATATGCATTTTCTGGATCTGCTTTAAAATAAATCCCCTTAAATGGAGAAAATCTATCTTTACTTCTTGTAATAGGGCATTCCAGATTGGCAAAAGCTATGTCACTGTTTGCAAGATAGTCTCCAAGCTTTCTGAATGGATAATCTTTACCATACTTCCGAATATATACTTCAACACCCCTTGAAAGCATTATATCCCCACCGGCAATTATGGTGAAACTTCTTTCTTCGAGATATTTTAATTCATCAGCGATTAAAGACTTTAAAGTTTTTTTTCTGGAACTGACAAAGTTCACTTTAGCCTTAAAAACTCCATTATATCTACCATCAAGGATATTTTTTATTGTAGGATAATAACCCTCAACTTTTAGAAACCTTTTGTTAAGGGATAGTGATTCGATAAATCCGATCTGAACATCATGATTCCGTATCTTAACCTCCTGACCATACCCGAGATATTCGTTAAACTCATCTGCATTCAATTCAATTTCTGAAGAATAAGGAGAAACTGTAGCAATACATACAAAACTAAGGTTTAAAGATTCCATATCGTAAAGATCGCTTTTTAGTTTTTGATCAGAAATAAATACAGCATCCCTATCTATGATTAATATTGAATCTACATCTCTCTTTTCAAACTCAAGTATTCTTATTTTTACTCCCTTCTCCCTGGATCTGAATTTTAAATAAAACCTGAAAGCGTCAGGATTTTGCAATTCCCTGTCAATATACAGGTTGGTATAATCTGCCTTTTTAACCTCATTTTCATTTATAAAAAAAGAGAAATAAAGGAATCCCGCCAGTATTACCAGAAATGTTAAAATTACTCTTTTCATCTTATAAATCCATTATAAGCTTCATATATTCTGCCCATATGGGAGCAGCAACCACACCTCCTGTCTGTCCTTCACCAAGTGAATATGAGGGATTATCGTACCCCACCCATACAACTGTTAGCAATTTATCGGTATATCCAATAAACCACGCATCTGAAAAGTTAGAGGTTGTTCCTGTTTTACCCGCAGCTTCTATCTCCAGCATTTCATTATGGATTGCTCTATAAGCGGTACCTCCATCTTTCAGTACACCTTTCAACATCTCATTAATTTCTTCAGCTGTTTCAGGCTTGATAACATTTGACTTATCGTTAAAGTCGCCGATAATAGCCCTTTTCAACGCATGCTTCAAATTATCTACAATAACATTACCATCATCATCAATTATTCTCAATAGTGCAATCGATTCTAATTTTGTTCCCATTCTGGGGAAAATTGCATAGCACCTGGCTATCTCCATAGGTGAGAAACTATAAACCCCAAGTGCCATTGACGGATACGGTTTGAATCTTTTTCTTATTTTGTCTTCAGAGAGATCGAGTGCCTTTCCAATAATTGCCAGAATCCTCTCAGACCCCGTTAACATATAAAGCCTTACAGCTACAGAGTTTAAACTGTATTTAAGAGCATCTTCTAGACTAACAGGTCCAAAGTATAAATTTCCGTAATTTGATGGGGTCCACATTTTTCCACCCATTGATACCCTGATAGGAGCATCAAGTATTACTGTTTTCCTATCATATCCAAGAGTTTCAATAGCTGCTGCAAAAATGAATGGTTTGAATGCAGAACCCACCTGTCTCTTTGAATGTATAACTCTATTAAAGATGGGTTGAATAAAAGTCGTATAATTCATCTTACTATTTTCTGAAAGAGATTTCTTTTTTATTGGCCAGTTCTTTTTACTCCTTTCAAGCCAGCTTTCTTCTTCTATCCCTCCCACCATTGAAAGCACCCAACCACTGAGTGGATCAATTGTTAGGATAATTCCCTCTGGTTTTACGTGATTATTTTCAACAAAACTGGATGTTCCTTTTTCCTGTTCCCTGATGCTCATATTAATCACACTTCTGGCAATTAATTGCATCCTTGCATCAAGGGTTGTATATATGGTAAATCCTTTTCTCTCCAGATTTATCTCACCATGACGTGACAGCAACTCAATAATGTAGCTGTTGAAATATGGCGCGAGATTTTTTTCAATATAAAGATTGAAATGAGGTGGTGGATTGGTGCGAATGGTAATATTTTCCCAGAATATATCAAAGTTCTTTAATGCATAGTCTCTTTTAACCATTCCTTTTTTTACCAAAAGATTTACAATTGATGCATGAGATCTTTTAACCTTGTTTGAATATATCAAACGGGAATCATTTCCCATCAAAGAGATTATGTAAGCCGCCTCAAATATTTCCAGGTTACTCACTTCGCTCTTAAAATAGTACAGTGAAGCGGTTCTTATTCCATAAAGATTTACACCAAAACTTTCTGCATTAAGAAAAATCTCAAGAATACTATCCCTGTCGAAAATCCTTTGGATCTCCAGGCTACAGTAGATTCCAACCACTTTACCTGATAAACCCGAAACATCTTCTACAATGAGCAGCTCTGATAAACGCAATAAAATATCATTTGCAGGCCCTTTGTCAAAAAAATATCTAATATTCCTTAGAAATAGGATAAAAATATTTGGAAAACTGGATTCTCTTTCTGAATAAAAATGCGGATCTTTGACTGCAAGTATGCATTCTATATAGTCATGTGGAATATTATCAAGGGGAATGAGGTATCTTTTTACTGGAGTTATCTGACCAAGTAAAACCCCATTCCTGTCAAGTATCCTGGTTACACCCTGTTTCTGAAGATCAGAACTGTAATAAACGGGACTATTCCCGTTGTTTGAGATTTCTTTTCTGAAAATCCTCAATCGACCTATTACATCTTCCCTTATTGAAACCCAGTGATTGTAACCCCTGTAAACGATCGTGATTGAAAACAGAAAAGCCAGAAGGAATAAAAAGAGAATTGTAAAAATTACATATTTCATATATATTATTAGATAGTATAATTTTTTATAATTAATAAAGGATATTTATTTTTCACAAAACTTGACATTCATTCTAATATATAGGAATCAATTTTTGCATAACTTTTTACTTCAAATTAGAATCAGGCGGGAAAAGATATGGAGAAATTTTTTCGAGGTATTCCTGGCTCAAGTAGAATAGCTATTGGAAAGGCCGTAGTTTTTATCAAACCAAGCCTCTACATCCCGAAGTACACAATAGAACAGAGTGCCGAATCAATTGAAAATGAACTTGATAAGCTTGAAAAAGCACTCGAAAGGACAAAAATTCAGCTTGAAGAATTAAAAAAAGAAATCGAGAAAACCCAATCAGCAATAGAAACAGGTTACATAGATTCCTCTATTTTAATGCTTGAGGACCCCTATTTGAAGAAAAGAGTAACCGAAAAACTCAGAGAAAGTTACTTCAATATAGAATGGATTTTTAATGAAGTAATAGAAGAAATCGCTGAAAAACTTGAAACCTCAGAGGACTCTTATTTTAAGGAAAGGGCTCCGGATGTAAAATCCATAGGCATAAGGGTTATCAAAAACCTACTTGGAGAAAAAGAGTTTGAACTACCAAGGTACATCAAAGACCCGATAGTTGTTGCACATACACTCTCGCCACCTGAAATAGTTAGCTTTTACAAAAAAGGTATAAAGGGAATTGTAACAGAAATAGGTGGAAAAACTTCGCATGTCGCAATAATGGCAAGGGATCTTAAAATTCCTGCAATCCTTGGAATAAATCATATAACAAAACACGTTAAAACTGGAGATAGAATTATTGTTGATGGAACTGTTGGTACAGTTGTTGTAAATCCTAATGAAGATACCCTGAAACTTTACAAGTACAAGGAAAAGGAATACGAGAAATACGATAAATATTTTAGCAAGTTTCAGAAGAAACCATGCAGATTAAAAGAAGGTGAAGAAATTAAACTGCTGGCAAATATAGACGTGGAGGAAGAAGTTAATATAATTGATACCGATAGCTGTGCAGGAATTGGATTGTTTAGAACTGAATACATACTCATGCACAAAGATTACTATCCGGATGAAGATGAGCAATTTGAAATCTACAGTAGAATTGCAAAAAAAATATCTCCTCTAGAGATCAATATTCGATGTTTCGACTTTGGTGGAGATAAAATCCCCCCATATATGGAAAAATACGAAGAAAAAAACCCATTTCTGGGCTGGCGGGGTTTGAGGTATGCCTTGCATCATATTGACATGCTCAAAACTCAGATAAGAGCAATTCTAAGGGCCTCTTTCTATGGAAACATAAAGATTATGTTTCCAATGGTTAACGACATGGACGATGTATCGAGCATAATGAAAGTTATAGATGAATGTAAAATTGAACTCAGAGAAAAAAGAGAAAAATATGTGGATATCCCTGTAGGTGTAATGATAGAAACACCGGCAAGCGTTCTGATGCTGGATAAAATAATAGAAGATGTGGATTTTATCAGCGTTGGCACAAATGATCTAATACAGTACACTCTTGCAATCGACAGAGGAAATGGTCTTGTAGCAAGTGAGTACGATCCAACCCATCCGGCAATTATCAGATCGCTAAACAAGATAAGTATGATATGTGCAGAAGAGGATGTAGACGTAAGTATATGTGGAGAAATGGCAGGTGATCCTCTTTTTATACTCCTGCTAATAGGCCTGGGATTCAGAAAATTTAGTATGAGCCTTATGAATATTCCAATAATAAAGAGTATTATAGTGAATTCATCGCTACAGGATGCAAACAAAATAGCCTCTACGGTATTAATGATGAATACAAAAAAAGAGATCAATAACTATATCAAAGAGGAAATGCTGTCGAGGTTTGACTTCCTTGAAGAGTACCTCTACAAGATAGAGTAACATGAAAGTCTATATACAAAATGAGATTCCGAAAGTTGCCATAGTGGGCAAACCAAACGTTGGGAAATCAACTCTATTTAATAGACTTATAAAGAGAAGAAAATCCATAGTTTCGGATGAACCTGGTGTAACGATAGATATCCAGCAGGAAATTATTAAAAAAGATAACATTACGTACAGACTCCTCGATACTGCCGGGTTGGGAAAAAAAACTGACGAAATTGGAAAAATTTCCCTCGAGCATAATATTAAAAGAATCAATGAGGCTGATCTCATAATTTTTGTGACAGAGATAAATGGCCTTTCTGAAAATGATTTTAATATAATGGAATACATAAGAAAGTCTGGTAAACCATATGTCACAGTTGTAAATAAGGTAGATAACCTAAAACTGGAGGAGAATCTTCACATTATATATGAACTGGGAATTAATGAAGAACCGATTCCTCTTTCAGCCATTCATGGAAAGAACATCAATGTACTTGAAGATAAGATTTACCAAAAATTACAGATAATTAGGAAAGAAATAGAGCCAACCTCTCCTGAAACCGAAGAAAAGACAATTATGGTTTCAATAGTTGGGAAACCAAATGTCGGCAAATCTTCGCTGGTAAACCTACTCATTGGTACCGAAAGAGCAATCGTTACCGATATCCCAGGTACGACTAGGGATGCCATAGATGAAACCATAGAGTTTCAGGGACATAAAATTACCCTGATCGATACGGCCGGTATCAGAAGGAAGGGAAAAATAAAGAACAGTATAGAGTTCTATAGTCTTGTTAGAGCCCAGGAAGCAATAAGGCGCTCTGATATATGTGTTCTGCTTATTGACTCTACTTCAGGGATAACACGTCAGGATAAAAAAATTGCTTCTATTATTACATCCGAGAAAAAGGGAATTATCATTGCAGGAAATAAATGGGATCTTGCTCAAAAACAGGGATGGACGGTAAGGGGCTTCATTGATGAAATTAAAACAACTTTTCCTCATCTTTCCTATGCAGTGATACTCCCCGTGTCTGCCAAAGGAGGTTATAATAAACTAGAACTTTTAAAAAGTATAATAAAGGTATATAATAATTACACAAAGAGAATAAAAACTGGAAAATTAAACAGGCTTATTAGAGAGATAGAACTTAGAGGTGTCGGGATTAAGTACGGGTACCAGAAAAAAACAGCTCCACCTGTTTTTGAGTTTTTTGTAAGCAAGCCATCGAGTTTAGATAGAACTTTTGAAAGATTTGTTATCAACTCAATGAGGCGCCTTGAAGATTTTTCAGGTGTCCCTATAGAAGTGGATTTAAGGACGGATTAAAAAATGAAAACCATAATTTATGCAGTTTTGAGTTATTTAATTGGAGCCATACCATCAGGCTATCTTATTTTCAGGGCAGTAAAAAAAGATGATATTAGAAAATACGGAAGCGGAAACATTGGATTTGCAAACGTTCTTCGAACTGCAGGACCATTGATTGGATTTTCCGTTTTAATAACGGATGCAGGAAAAGCATTCCTAGCTACATACCTTTTTTCTGGTATTTTTCCTAATGAGTCCCTGTATAGACTGATATTTGGATTATGTACAATACTTGGGAATGTATTTAATCCATTTCTTAAATTTAAAGGAGGAAAGGGCGTTGGAACTGCTTTAGGTGTAACTCTGGCAATAAATCCTGTGGCACTGAGCTTCGCCCTTTCAGTATTCATCCTTGTTATTTTTACATCAAGATACGTCTCACTTTCATCCATGTCTGCCGTTGGTACATATATGGTTGCTTCGGTGATTTTCTACCTAACCGGTATAATAAATAACCTAAAAAGAGATATTTATCCTCTGATATTCTCAATTATTCTATTTATAATTGTTATACTAAGACATACCTCCAATATAAAACGACTTATTAAAGGTAAGGAAATTAAAATTGCCATCAAAAAATCTAAATGATACGTTCTTTACAATTGGGGAGGTTGCACAGCAAACAGGAATAAAACCATATATCCTTAGATATTGGGAAAAAGAGTTTCCATTTCTTCAACCAATAAAAAACAAAGTAGGCCACAGACTGTATACACCGAAAGATATCTATATAATAAAAAAGTTAAAGACTCTAATATATCAGAAAGGTTACAGCATAGCAGGTGCAAAAAAGGCGATGTGGAAGCTACTTTTAAAGAATACAGACGACTCTTCTCGGGCAAACATTCGGACCAGCATGTTGGAAGAAATCAAAAGAGACTTGAGGGAGGTTCTCGATATAATTAATAAAAGCCTCGAGAAAAAAGTATAAGAACTCTCACATTCCAATTCTCAATAAACTTGCTATTAATTACTTATCAAAAACCCTCTTTCATAAAAAATTCATAAAAAAGTTGATTAAATGCTGAATCTGGATTCTATTATTTTAAGGTTTTAGAGTTTTTGATTAATTATTTTTTGCCAGAATCCTTATTTGAATGTATATCCGGCATATCTTCCAACATAATTTTCAATCGCTCATTGTTTAATATTTTACTCAGCCTTTCAATTTTGTTTCTGAAATCTTCAATAGAGGAAAAAGAGAATGTAATTTTAAAATCCCTCTTTTCAAAGGTGGGATCATAACTAAAATCAACCCCATCCTTCAGACCTATTTTCTTTATCTCTTTACCAAAAGATTCTCTATACCTGTATATTGTGGGGTATCTCAATTTTTCGAATAGCATGAATATTTTCTGGGCTTTCTGTGGCGGATCAATCTCAGAATCAAGAATCATTTTTACTTCTTTACTATTTATTAACGAAACCGGACTAGTTCCATCCCGTCTTGAAATATCATAAATCATTTCGAGCAACCTGTTTTTATGTTTGGTTCCTATTTTCAGCCCTTTAACAAACTCGGAGATATAATCCCACATGGCCACTGGAAATAAAAAAATTCTGAAAGCTGTTTGGGGATCAATCACACCGGAAGCTATTGCTCTTTTAAACCTTTCAGATGTTTCGTTTATCTTCAGATATAGTTCTATGATTTTTGGCTTTTCTGGGATCTCAAGGATGTTCAAAATATCTCTCGGTGGCTCTTCCTCAAGGTCAATTGCTTTCTTGAGCACCAATGCTTTCTCTACTGGATTAAGCCCATACAAAAATGTTTTAAGTCTTAAAACAATCCTGAAGAGTTTCTTCCTATCGGAAATACCGGCAATCAATAACAATTGGGGAACAGAACCATACCTCTCATAAACAAACTTCAATGGTTCTTTCCCAACCACCACCTCATACTTTCCATTATTCTCAATAACTATGGGAGGAATGAGCAAAAATCCATTCTCACTTAATATGATCTTTCTAAAAAATTCTTCTGAATGTCCCTGTATTTCAGGAGAGTATTCAAAATTAAAAAAACTATCTTCTGTTACGGAATCAATGGGAGGATTATTTATGATTGTATACATTTTTTATTAATAAATAATTATATCCATTCAGGCCTGCAGTAAGCCGGGTTCTGTTTTAAGCGGTCATCTATCTGGGGTGCGTCAATGCACCTCAAGCGGCCTACCCATGAGGCAGAAGCGGGCCACTTCATGCCCGTCTATTCGGCCTTGCTCCTGGTGGGGTTTACCAGCCCCTGAAATGTCACCATTTCAGGCGGTGAGCTCTTACCTCACCCTTTCACCCTTACCCTGGAAATTATTTCCAGGGCGGTCTGGTTTCTGTGGCACTTTCCGTGGGCTTAAGCCCCCTGGGTATTACCCAGCACCATGCCCTTCAGGAGCCCGGACTTTCCTCGGAACCCAAATGAGTTCCGCGACCGCTCCGCAGGCCTGAATGGATAAAAATTGCATATAAAAACAATTTCTATAATTTGTTATCAAGAATCAAGTTAACAAGACGATCGGCCTCTCGATTGTATTCCCGTGGAATAATTTTTAGATTAATATTATGTTCCGATTGATCAATGAGTTTCATAACTTCATCATACAATTTTTTAAGCCTCTGATTTCTGACCCGATAATTTCCATTTATCTGATTTACAACCAGTTCGCTATCCGAATATATACTCACACTTTTCTTACCCCTACCATTTAACCCGTTCAGGTACTTTAAAGCCTCTATCAGAGCTATATACTCTGCCATATTATTGGTACATCGCCCTATTTTCTTGCCACCTCTGTACAGTTCCCTCGAATTGCCGTTATACACTACAAATGCAACGGCACCTTCACCTGGATTTCCTCTGGAGGCTCCATCTATATAAACAGTAATTTTCTTCGACATTCATACAGCCTTTCATTAAAAGGTATAACTCTGGTTAGTCTGTATCTTATATAATTGTTGTACTGCCAATTTACAGGTGTTAATCTTCAGGAAGATCTTTATTCAACCACCGATTCTTCTCTCTCTACTTCTTCTTCCTCTTCTTTATAATAGAAAAGTATTCTGGAGCAATTAGGACAGAAAATTATTTCTCTTTCACTCCTCACATCATTTACAAATTGTGGAGGCAAAATCATATTACATCCCATACAAACATTTTTACGTATTGGAACTATCCCCACTCCATCCTTTTTTCTTACTATCTTTTCAAACTTGTAGATAATTTCTTCATCAATTCCGGATGCAATCTTGTCTTTCTCTTTCAAACATTTTTCAAGTTCTTTTTTCTTTTCTTGGAGATCTTTCGTAACCTCCTTCTCCTTATCCTTTATCTCAGCTTCCAGCTCCTTACATATCTCCTTTTGCTCCTCTATAGTTCTTTCGAGTTTTTCAATTTCAGCTGAAGAGTCCTTTTCTTCCTGTTCAATAGTTTCAAGTTTTTCATTTATTTGAGCAATCTCGCTTGTAATTGCCTCATACTCCTTTTGTGTTTTAATTAAGGAGATCTGGTTTTCATACTTTTGTTTATCTCTGAATAAATCTTCCTTTTCTTTTCTGAGTTCCTGTAGTTTTCCTTCCAACCTAACTTTTGAGCTTTCATTCTCTTTCAAGCTTCTATCGATCCTTAAATACTTTTCTTTTAATGAATTAAGTTCTCTGGGAATCTCATTCAATTCTTCTTCTATTTGGAACTCCTTTAAAAGTACTTCCTGGAGTGCCCTGAGCTTTGAAAACGTTTCTTTCATCTTATTTCCCTTCTTAATTTAATCTGACTTAATTAATCTGATCCAGTTAAGTTAATCCAAATAATCACATTAGTCGGCAAAATAAATTTTAAAAATTACCTTTTCAGAACCTTCATTATAACTCATATTAATAT
>Ga0190360_1001355_pt1 | contig 12741 bp, 9 predicted proteins | sample 48721834_MG_FD_161271 | JGI IMG/M metagenome (GOLD analysis project Ga0190360, IMG submission 161271) | Hydrothermal vent microbial mat bacterial communities from Southern Trench, Guaymas Basin, Mexico - 4872-18-3-4_MG | ecosystem: Environmental > Aquatic > Marine > Hydrothermal vents > Microbial... | reverse complement strand
ATTGTTAATCAAAAAATTCAAAAATTTGTCAAACAAACTTTTAAAAACATAGCCCCTGAGGGAACTTCTCTACTAGCGACTATTATTTATAATTATATTATTAAGAAATCTGACTTTTATACCAAATGCTTGAAAATGATAGCTAAATCAAGTAAAATTAAACAAATTAACGGAACTATATTAGATGTAGGCTCGGGGCCGGCATATCTACCCATTTATATTGTTAAATCTAATCCAAATTGCAAAATTATTTGCGTAGATGCATCGTTAAGTATGGTCTTAATAGCTAAACAAAATGTAAATAAAGCAAAACTTACTGAATTTATCAAATTGAAAAAAGGGAAGGTATATAACCTTAACTTTCCAAATAAGTTTTTTGATTTTGTAATTAGTACTAGCTCTTTACACTACTGGAGAAATCCTGTTAAAGCTTTTAATGAAATTTATCGCGTTTTAAAAGATGGTCATGAAGCTTGGATTTTTGATGTTTATAAACCAATCCCTCCTCAGCAGTTTTTTCCTGTTTATGACAAATACAGACGATTAGTTGTATCAATTTTCAACCTTTATAATTCTCATGATTCATTTTATGATACTCAAAAAATCAATAAAATTATCCAGCAGAGTCATTTTAAGCAATGTTATATTGAAAATTTCAAAATCTTTTATAAAATAGTATTACAAAAGGCATAGATTCTAAATAATTTAATTTGACTATAGATTTTAATTCGGAGTGCCTTTCTCAAAAATGTTGGTTTATACTGTTTTTAAAGAGAAAATCTTATTTTTAATCTAAATTAAGAATATCGTGTATAATAAAAAAAGATTTAGAAAAAAATTTAAAATTTTAAGTTTTAATAGGCGTAATTGGGCGTTCTTTTAAGAATAAACAAATAACAAATGCAATTGCTGTTAAAATTACAATAATTATCATTGCAATAGGAAAGTTATTTGCTGTAAAATCCATAAAGCTCAAAATTAGTACGATCCCGCCGATCTGGCCCATCATCATCAAAATCCCGTTTGAAGTCCCTTCAGGTACAGGTGCTGTTTGTTCTGCAGCAAATTCAAGTCCAATTGGTAGGGAACTCATTAAGAAAAAGCCTAAAACGATCGAAATCACTATTAATACAGAATATAATGGGATATATGTTATACAAATTAGGAGTGGAATTGCTACACCAATAGAAATTATGATGAAAATTTTTCTTTTTCTATATTTATCTGAGAGAGCTGACATTACAAAGGCACCAAAGATCCCGCCAACTATGATTAAAGCTCCGATTACCCCTGCATCACCTCTGGTGCCCACAAGTGGCTCAATAAAAGTGGCAATTGCGTTAAAACCCCCCATTCCAATTAGGAACAAGATCATTAAAATCCAGAAATCTCGCATTTTGATTAATTTTTTAATACCTTCCCAAACGAATGTTTTCTCCTCAATTGCAGCCGGCCCTGGTGGTTTGTCCGGTTTTTCCTTGACAAAAATAAGGAATAGTATCATCCCCGCAACTGAAATAATACCTATTACTAAAACCACAACTGGAACTCCACCAAATCCATAGAGAATTAGAGGTAATAACATCCCTAATAAAATACCAATAAACAATGACATTGTACCAAGTCCAGTAGCAATTGCCCGTTCTCCTTCAGGAAACCACTGGGCAGATAATTTAGAAATGGCGTTAAGAATAAATGGCTGACCAAGAGCAATACAAGTCTGAAATATAAATACTAAAACAAAATTATTTCCTGCAAAAATGCGTAATAGACCAAATACTCCCGTTAGTATTGCTCCAATTCCTGCTCCCACTTTAAAACCTTTGGTGTCAATAAACCATGATGATGGAATTGTAAGTCCAATAAATACTATCATAAAAATTAAAGACAAAAAATCGATTGTTTCTGGTGCAACTCCGTAATATACTGATGCTGCTGTACGAATTGGCGCAAAATTTATCCATAATAATTGTGTTAATGCCCCTACTATCATAAATATGCCTAAAATAACCCATCGATATGCTTTAACTTCGTATTGATTTTCACTCATCTTTATTGCCAGTAATTTAAAGAATTTTTAATTGATTTATCAATAATTTCATATTAATTATTCTCAAATTTTCATTTTAAATTATAATATATAGATATGAATTATTAAAGTTATTTATCATCTACAATTTTAATTTTGATTTATAACAATTTTTTTGGTACCAAAAGTAAATTTGAATAAATAAAAGATGAATAAATAGATTTTTAATATGAAGTTTTGATAAAGATTGCTGAAATTGATTTATTATAGATAATGATAAAAATAATTTACTACATTTCAAAAACTGTGGTTTTTAAATGTTGTATTTTGAATAAAATTGATTTCTATAGTCATTGAAAATTGCCATGCCTACCTTCTCCTGAGACAAATCTATCAATGCCTTCTTTAACATGTTCAAGTGATTTCAAGCCATGTTCAAATTCGTTTATTAGGGCATCTTTTAAATTAAAATCGAATTGCTCGTATGCTGATAATCGGTCATTTCTAAGACATACTTGTGGGAAGTTAGCAATTTTAAGGGCGAGCTGTTCTGCTTCTTCTCTTGACTTACCTATTTCGACTATTCTATTAGCGAGTCCCCAGTCTAACGCCTCTTTGGCACTAACAGGGCGTCCTGTAAGTATCATGTCTAATGCTCTACTTAATCCAATCAATCTAGGCAACCGAACAGTACCTCCATCGATTAATGGGACTCCCCACCTGCGGCAAAAAACTCCAAAAACTGCGTCCTTTTCTACTACTCTTAAATCGCACCAAATTGCTAACTCTAAACCTCCTGCTACAGCATACCCGGCTACTGCTGCAATAACTGGTTTTGATAACACCATCCTTGTTGGGCCCATAGGACCATCTCCTGTCCTATTGACTTCATTACCAAGCCCTGCCATAAATGCCTTTAAATTCGCACCTGAACAAAAACACCCATGATCTCCCCATAAAACTGCAACTCTTGCATTTTCGTCATTTTCAAACTCTCTAAATGCATCTGCAAGCGCTTTTGCAGTTATTCTGTCCACTGCATTCTTGACCTCTGGGTTATCAATTATTATTGTTGTTATTACTCCTTTTTTTTCCGTTCGTATTACCATTTTTGATCAACTCATTCTTACTTTATTATTTATTTGATATTAATTCTTCCTTAATTATTTATAAGAGTTCATTGAAATAAATATAACTAACGAATTGAAGGATTTGGGAGTTCGTAAATTCCGTTTAAATTAAAAAAAAGAGTGGACAATAAGTTTTTTGTCCGCAGATTTACTAAATTTTAGATGGAGTAAATTAGAAGGTAATCGGAATAGACCTTATTTATCACGAAATTTTTAAATACTTTTTGCAATTTCTCGTCCAAATTCAACACATTTTGCAAGGCTCTCATCATCTGGGTTCCATTTCGCTCTTATTCCATCATTTATAATGCTAAACCCTGCATTTTCCAATAGTTCCCTTAGTACTTTAACGGACTCTCCAGACCAGCCATAACACCCAAAAGAAGTGCCTTTCTTATTTTTAAATTTAAGTCCTCTTATCATTTCCATTATTTCAGCCATTGAAGAGAGAATACCACCACCTATTGTAGGAGACCCGACCAAGATTGCTTTGGATTTAAAGATTTCTGTCATTATATCGTTTTTATCGTATTTAGATGCACTTAAAATTTTAATTGTAATTTTATCATCCTCGTCATGGATTCCCTTTGCTATTGCTTCAGCCATTCTACGTGTTCCTTGCCACATAGTATCATATACAATTGTTATTTGGTTTTCTTGATAATTCTCTGACCATTTAATATATTTTTCAACTATTTGTATTGGATTGTCCCTCCAAATAACTCCATGACTTGTACAAATCATGTCAATTGGGATCTTCATGTCAAGGACTTCTTTTATCTTTTTAGAAACAAAAGCACTAAATGGAGTAAGGATATTGGCGTAATATTTAATACATTCAGTATAAAGTTCATTTTGGTCGACCATATCATTATACATAGATTCGCTAACGTAATGCTGACCAAATGCGTCATTACTAAACAATATGTTGTCCTTAGTTAGATACGTAGCCATACTATCTGGCCAATGGAGCATTTTCATCTCGACAAAAACTAAAGACTTACCATTTCCAATGTCTAATTTATCCCCCGTTTTTACTACGTGGAAGTCCCAATCTTTATGATAATGACCTTTTAAAGAATTGACCGCATTTGCAGTACAATAAATCGGAGTATTGGGAATTTTTTCCATTAACGCAGGAAGCCCTCCACTGTGGTCTATTTCTCCATGATTTGCAATTATGTAATCTATTTTATTTAGATCAATAATTTTTGATAGGTTATTAACAAAATCATCAGCAAAAGGGAGCCAAACTGTATCGATCAAAACATTTTTTTCCTCTCTAATTAGATATGAATTATAAGTTGAACCATGATCAATAGAATACTCGTCACCATGAAAACTTTTTAGTTCCCAGTCCTTAACGCCAACCCAATATACATTATTTTTTATCTTAAAACTCATCTTTATTTTTTCACCTAATTGATTTTAGCTATTATTAAAGAAATTGCCAAAATTTTTATTTGATTCAATAATAATTGGCAATTTTAATAATAAAAGTTCTAATTAATACTTCATCTTTAAACTTAATAAGATTCTTGCAAATCTTTCATTAAAAAAAATTCAAAGTTTAAAATTATTTAACTCATTTTTCTAAATTTAACTTATAATTAACAATTTTTCAATTTCTTTAGCCCAAAAATTTCAATTTCTTTAATTTTTTAGTTTTTAATTTTCCTCTTTTTATTCAATGCCTAAAATTATAAAAATTCTATTTTTTTATAGTTCTATAAGAAGCAAAATTAATAAAAACTCTATAGAAAATAGAGCTGTGAATTAATATTTTAAAGGATGATTAAATAAATAAATTAGTTGAGTAGAAAAAAGAGCTACTTAATAAAGAAAAGATACTTTTAAAATTAAAAATGTTATTTTTCAAAATAATGGAATTGAATTTGGAAATTCTAAGATATTAAAGGTGGTGACAAATTCCTCAATGTTATAAACATATCAATGTACCAACTCGGACTAAATGTGAGATTTGTGGGCTCTACATTTGCGACCAATGTAAACATCAGATTGGAAAAATTCATAAACGAACCACATGCCCGATTTGCTATGCTCAAACAAAAGTGATTATTGCAAAAGGGTTAATATTTACAAGTTCTATAATAATTTTAGTTGGTATAGGTTTATTTTCTAGTTGGTTTGTCCTTGATTTTAATTTATTGATTGGAGTCTTAGCTTTTATTTTTCTTTCGGTAGGAGTGGCAATTTTAATTTATAGTATAATTGTTCTTAAAAAGTATTGGAAGGAGTCTAAAGATGACCCCAAAAAATATCTTCATAAGAGATATAGACGTAGTCAAGGAGCAGATAATTAAGCAGATTATTCAATTTCTTTTATTAAATATTTTTGAATAATATCAACAATTAATGTAGACCAGCCCAGATTTTTTGCGCCCAAACCTTTTCCGGTAATTGGGTTGTAATATTCCCATAGACCCGATTTATTTATTAAAGCAATTGATTTTTTTATTAATTCATTTCCTTCTTGTTTATATCCTTGTTTTAAAAGTCCTTTTATTAAGTACCAATTTGTATTTAACCAAGTAGGCCCACGCCATAGAAGGAAACTACTTTTTGGACTGAATTTTGGAGAGGAAACTGAAACTGAAGGTATTGGATAGTTGGTCCAAAATTCATCTTTATTTAAAATATGTTCTTCAATGATTAATTTAGCTCTTTTTTTATCAATGTACAATAAAATGGGAAACAATCCCGATACTGTTAATTCATTTATTTGGTCATCAGATCTAGAATACAAATCAAAATAAAATTTTGCACTTGAGTTCCAGCTTTTATCTTCCAATGATTTTAAAGCTTGTTGTGAACGGGTTAGGAATATTTGGGCGTTTTCATTATCTCCTATTTTCTCGCATAACCTTGCTAAAGCCTGCAAGCCAAGGATATAAATGACATTAAATGAAACATCTTTAACAACAAATAAGTCCATATCTATGATTTTTTTAATATTCCAATTTACTCTATTATACCTTTTTATTAATCTATTTAACCATAGACCTGACCTAACTTGAAACAGTTTCTTTACGCCAATAAATTGATCCCAACATGGTAGCATGTCCATGCCTGTTTCCCATGGGTGAATAACTACCACCAGTCCATCATCATCAATATTTCGTTCTGAATAAAACCAATTAAAGTATTTAATTAATGGCCCGATCATTTTAGATAGCCATTTTGTATCATTTGATTTCTCATAGACAATTTCGACTGCTTCTCCAATTACTGGTGGTTGGGTAATAGAAGAGCGGTCTTTTTCAGGGTAATTCTTAAAGATCCAATCCGTGACTCTTCCAATAAACGATGGACTCCTCCGCCAATAACTCATATGCGGTATCATGCCATTATTAAATTGCTTTTTTACCACAGTAATCAATTCTTGTTTGGCATTTTCTATATCAAAATAAGTCCAAACTATTGAATGAAATGCAGAATCCCATAGCCATTGGTGGGGATAAATATTAGGACTAGGGCAAGTATATAAAAACCTCCCTGTATTCTCATTTTTCACGATCCTATCTGTTAAAACTTCCCTTGCTTCATTTATTATTAGATCATATTCATTTGGCTTCATTTTCATTCCATTATAATTTTTTGTAATTTGTAATATTTAATTAAAAATCTATAAAATAGATTCTTTATTGAAATTTTAGCGTATCTCGGTTATAATAAAAAATTGTGGATTATATATATTTAAAAATATTAAAAAATAATTTTTTATCCATCATATTAATAATAATATCTTATTGAATAATACAAGACTTTTTAAGAAATTTTTAAGACCGAATAAATAATAGCAAAATCACAAAATTTGGCTACTAATTAAATAAATTTTAATAGATATTTTTTCTGATAACTCTTAATTTTGTATATATATTCTCCAATTAAAATCGAATTTGATTTGGTTATTTATTTTTATTTAAAATATTAGAAACCTTGGCCATTTTAATTAAAATCTAAAATTGGTATAATATATCAATTTAATAAAGATATAATAATAGAGTTATTTGAATTTTGATTTAATATTCAATAAATTTATAACTCATTTAATACTTATTAATTAAACGAATAAAATCTTAAAGTTTCTACTTATTGGAGGCATTGGAAATGTTCAAATTAAATATTGAAGGATTTGATGCCACGAAAAATCTGATAGAAGTTCATGATATTGAAGAAATTAAACCTTTAGAATTAAAAGATGATTATTTTACCAAGCTTGATATGCTCATCCTTGAAAAAGACAATTATTCTATAGGAAAAGAAATTAATAAAATCATTACTGATAAAAAAGTTGAGACTCCTTTAATGTTTATCTATGGAAAAGCAGAATCTATCGAATGTGGGATATTATTTTCAAAAGCAAAAAAGATGAAAATTCAAGGCGTGTGGCCGGATAAATTTTATGAAGCTATTAAAAAGGATGCTGATATTTTTAAATCTCTTTTATATCGATTAGTGAAGACCCCTGAATTTTTTAAAGAAGTAAAATTATTTACTTATACTAAATCACCGATAATGGAAAAAGAAGAAAAAGAAGCACCTAAAGAAGTTGCGGAACAAAAACAACCTACAGTTCCAAAAAAGCCAGAAGTTGCACCTGAGAAACCAGAAGAAGCGGAAGAATATATTATACCTGAATTACCTTATAAGAAAAAGATCACAACTAAAGTAAATATTGACTTCAAAATGCATGAACCACCATCTATTTCCACCACATCTGAAGTGCCTGAAGAGCCACCCGAGTCCTATGGAGAATCTTTGATCTCTGAAATTGAGGAGATAGTATCTTCATTCACTTACGAAGGAGCTAAAAAAGACGAAGAGGAAGTAGAGTTTTGGGACAACTGCCCATTCTGTTTCACTAAATTGTCAGAAAATACAATTAAATTATTAAAAGCTGGACTTTCTACTTTTTGCCCAAATAGTAAATGTCGGAAATTAATTAAAGCAGAATATATGGTAAAATCTTCTAAAAAATAAAATATTTTATCTTCACAGAAAAATAGCCCCAATTTTTTATTGAATTTTCTTATTTTTATCAGGGTTAAGTATTAAAAAAAGAAATTAAATAGAAAAATAAAAAAAGAATTTACGGTTTTACCGTATATTTCCATACTAAATCTGATTTATTAATGAAATTACCAATAATTGGTGTATGCTCCCATACATTTTTCATTAGTTCATCAATTTTTTCTTTAGGTTCAGAAGATTTGATTTGAATTACTGGCCTGAGGTTGTCATAATAAGGTTTCAAGCTGTCGTCAGTTCCAAAAATTCCACCAAGGTTGATGTGTCCTCTTGAAAATATTTTTATGTGGTCAATTTTAACGTCCATAATCATGGACCAGAATTTAATTACTGCAGCTGTACATCCTCCAACAGCCGTCAAGATTATAAAAAGAGGACTTGGACCTAAATTCTTACCACCAAGGTTTTCTGGGGCATCAATAATAATTTCAAAAGGTTTTGCACCCATAGTTGCCTTGAAACTTCCATCTTCTTGTGATTCAATGATCACATTAAAATTCTTCTCACCATTCTTTGGATCTTTTTTAATTGCTTCATAAGTTTCTTTAAAACCCATTCTAATCATCTTTTACTTAATTTTTGGTCACAAATTTTTGTTATAGCTCAAAATGTATTAAATTCTTAATTTGTAATAGCACATTATATTTGAAATTTTTAAATTTTTTTCAATAAATGAATTCAAATTTGAAGTCAAACTATGTATAAAATCAAATATTATTTTAAAAAGCATATTAAAAACAGCGTTATAATCAAATTTCGATAAAATAGAAAGCGTTCTTTTAAATAAAATAAAAAAATAAGTAAATGATTAGAATTATCACGGTCAACCTTTTAAATAAACGACTCCAGTTCCCCCGCGTGGATATGAGAATTCAATTGCACCGATATCGCAGACGCTGTAGCAAGCAGCGCATTCGAGACATTTTTTAGTATAATCATCTTTTAGAATTGCCTTACCTTTTCTAATTAACCATAAATTTGCAACGCATACAAGGGCACATTGACCACACCCATTGCATTTTTCAGAATCAACTTTAATAAAATCTCCAGTATCGCCGACATGTTCACTAATTTTTTCAAGTTGGATGTCCATTCAATTCACCTCATTTCTTCTTTTTTGGGCGCAATCCCTCAGTTAATTTAATAAATAGGGGTAATAAATTAAGGTCTTCTTCAATAACATCTGAAATTAATGGTATTACATATTTTTGAAAGAAGGGCATTGCTTGAGGGATATATGACCTAACTGTTTCTAATATTTGTCTCATTCTAATTATATGCGGTTCACTCCAATCAAAGTGTCCCCCTCGAATTTCGTGGTATAATGGGATAAACCATTCCATATTATTTTTTTCAGATTGGACGCTAAAAAATAAGTTTTTCCACAGTCTTTGTAGGGTTTCTCCTCCAGTCGAAAATTCAATTCCTGTTGATGATTTCCTCCATTTTTCTTCATATAATTTTAATCCTTGTTTTGATGTATCTCCATCCGCAATACATTTAATTGCAGTTTCAGCAGCCAATTTCCCAGTTTCCATTGCAGGAAATACTCCCTCTGCTTCTAAAGGACAGGGAAAACCTCCCGCATCTCCTACAAGCATAACATTATCAGTATATGTTTTAATAGGTTCTTGAGTCCATGGCAACAAATGGGTTTGAATTTCACGGGGTTTCGCATTTAGCGCCTTAACCATTCTTTGGAATGGTCGTGAACTTATTAGCTTATTTAAAAAGTTAATTGGATTTGAAGTCCATTGCCCCATCCAAGCCCCAAGTCCAATATGAAACCCATCCCCAAAGATTACTTGATATGCTGATGGAAATGTAACTCCCCACCAGGTACCATCTGCTGCATCTCTAAACAGTCCATCTGGGCCAAACATTTTATCAATAATATCAGGTGGCGCTGAAAAGTCATATTGGGGGACTAATGTTATTTGGTCCGGACGCCACCTTGGATTTAGACCAGACCTAATTGCAACGGTTGAAATGACACCATCAGCCCCAATGATTATTTTTCCAAAAATTTTTTCTCCAGTATCTGTTTGGACACCAATAGTCTTCCCTTTATCATCTTTTATTAAATCTTTGATCAATGTAGATGTCCTTAATTCAGCTCCGGCTTCTACTGCCAAGCTGGATATCCAAGGATCAAATTCACTACGATAACAATTCATAGTAATAAACTTTTTAGCGGGTTCATATGTTACGGAGGCTGTTGGATAATACATTTCAACCGCAATTTCTTCCATTTCTTTGTTTAAATAATGATTAATAACACAAGATGCCATTCTTAAATTTGGAGCGACATCTGGCGTAAGTCTTTTCATCATTTCAGGAAATTCTCGCCACATTCTTGGGCCAAGTCCGCAGCCAGATGCATTCTTTTCTCCAGGTTTGCGTCCTCTCTCAAAAAAGACCGTCTTTAACCCAGCTTCTGCACAAAATTTCGCAGAAACTGACCCACCAGGGCCTGCGCCGACTATTATCACGTCATATTCTGTCATTTTAAATGCAACAACTCAATTTTGTTTTTTATATAAAATTTCATTAACTTTAATACTCATCTTGAATATAATAGTTTCTAACAAATGTAATCTGTTATTTAATAATGTTAAAATTATTTCCTCAAATTTTATTTAAATTCTTTTATCTTTCTTTTATTGAATTTTAAGATCGACAATTGTTTTACTTTTCATTAATAATTTATATAACAAATATCTCTTAACTATTTAAAAAAGTAAGATTGTCTAGATATTCTTATTTCCAAAATAATTAAAAAAAAATTGGGAAATGCAAGAAAATTTATTCTATATAATCTATTTCTCCTTCTAATTTAATATCTCTTGAAGAGCTAGCAACTAGGACCTTAAATTTACCGCTTTCAATTATCCATTTATTGCTTTTTGGGTCGAAAAATGATAGAATATTTGGATCTAGTTCAAAATTTATGGTCTGTTTTTCACCAGGTTCAAGAAAAACTTTTTTAAAGGCTTTTAATTCTTTTGGTGGTCTCTCTGCACTACATTCACAATCATTAATATATATCTGCATTATTTCAGCCCCATTCCTATTGCCTGTATTTGTTATATCTACAGAAATTTCTATTTTATCATTTTTCGAGATCTCGGCTTTTTTTATTTTTAAATTTTCGTATTTGAATGTAGTATATGAAAGCCCATAACCAAAAGGAAATAATGGTTCAATATTATTTTTATCAAAATGACGATAACCTACAAAAATCCCTTCATCGTAAAATACTTTTTTCAGGGGTTTTGAATTATTTATTCTTTCTTTAATCCCGGGATACGTCCGTTCAGATTTATGGGCTGGTGAATCCTCTAATTTCTTAGGAAAAGTAATTGGGAGCTTACCTGAAGGGTTTACATCACCAAATAATATATCTGCAATTACATTTCCACCTTCAAGTCCAGGATACCAAGCCTCAATAACAGCTGGTACATCTTCAATCCAGTCGCTCATCGCTATTGGGCTTCCATTGAGGAGGACAACTATTGTATTTGAGTTATTTTTAACTGTATTTTTAATAAGATGAATTTGGGAACTGGATAAATCCAGTGTTAATCTATCGCTATTTTCCGTGTCCATATTTTTACCGTGGTTTAAGCCTGCAAATACAATAGCAACATCAGCTTCGGACGGTAAATTAACGAATTCTATTTTATCTTTACACTTATTTTTCAAACCTGCTAATGGAGTAACTTCATATATAGACCTGATCATTGAACTTCCTCCGCTGAAGGCAAATTTTTTGTTGGCATTAGGTCCTAGAACTGCTATCTTTTTGATTTGCGAAATATCTAAGGGCAATATATTATTTTCATTTTTTAAAAGTACAATACCTTCTTCAGCGATTTTTTTTGCTATTTGGATATGTTCTGGAGTGCCTAGACTACCTTCTGGAATTTTTTCTTTATTATCGAACATTCCAACAAGGAACATTACTCGTAGTAATCTTCGAACTCTATCATTTAGAATTTCTTCCGTAATCTGGCTCGATTTTAATGCTTCAAGAATTTTTGCCTTTTTATAAACATTACGATATGGCATTTCTAAGGACAAACCAGCCTTCATACATCCTTCAGTCGTAGTGAACTTAGTAGCAAACCAATCAGATACAATAAATCCTTGAAATCCAAAATCGTTTATCAATTTTTCCATCAAAATATCTTTATTTTCGCAGCCATGAACACCATTTACTTTATTATAACATGCCATTACTGACCAAACATCTGCATTTTTAACAGAAGCTTCAAATGCTGGTAGATATATTTCTCGTAGCGTCCGTTCATCAATCTCAGATGAGACATTGAACCTCCACTTTTCTTGGTTATTTCCAACATAATGTTTAATACATGCAGCAATTCTTTTACTCTGGACTCCCTTTACTACTGCAACAGCCAGCTCTGAGTTAAGATATGGGTCTTCGGTCTGATATTCGAAAGTTCTTCCACATAATGGTGTCCTATGGATATTTATTGCTGGGCCTAAAATCATATGCCTACCAAC
>Ga0190360_1001354_pt1 | contig 12742 bp, 14 predicted proteins | sample 48721834_MG_FD_161271 | JGI IMG/M metagenome (GOLD analysis project Ga0190360, IMG submission 161271) | Hydrothermal vent microbial mat bacterial communities from Southern Trench, Guaymas Basin, Mexico - 4872-18-3-4_MG | ecosystem: Environmental > Aquatic > Marine > Hydrothermal vents >... | reverse complement strand
CAACAAGGCCCTAAAGGCAAACCTTGACGAGGAGAGCATCGTCGTTACCGGTCTTTTCCACGACGTCGGGAAGATCAACACTTATATTCAGTTTGGGAGTAAGTATGGCAAAGTTGATAATGGCATGCCTCATGAAGTCTTAAGTTTGGTCCACACATCCAAATTCTTGGATCTAACTGAAGATGAAATGCACGCTATTCTGTACCACAACGGCCTCTATACCCCTCTTGGTAAAGAGTTAGTAGGGAAAGAGAGACCTTTGACTCTTCTCCTACACTTTGCAGATTTATGGTGTAGTAGATTTGAAGAGGGGCGTGATGGTCGTGGCTAAGTTCGTAAAAATAGCAAGCATATCTGGAGGCAAAGATAGCACGGCAATGCTTATCCTTCTCAAGGAGCAGGGCGCTAAGTTGGATTATGTAGTCTTCAACAACACGGGCATTGAATTTCCTCAGCAAGTTCACTATGTGAGGCAGAAATTAGCTCCTTGGGTCAAGGAAAACTTTGGCCTTGAGATTATTGAGATTCACCCGAAAGAGCCCTTCGGCCTACAAGTGAAAAAACACGGCGTGCCTTTCGTTCCAGTCGGGAGATGGTGTTGCAGAACCCTAAAGAAGGAGCCGTTTTACCTCTGGCTTAAGGAGAAGGGCATAAAATACATTGATCTTTATCAAGGATACACAGTTGATGAAATACTTCGCTTCAAGAACGCAAGAAGAAAAGTTAAAAGTTATGCAAGGAAGTTCGGGGTTAAGATTGTTCATCTCTATGCTCCATTAATTGATCTTGGAATTGGTGAAAAAGAGGCTCTTGAATTAACAAAAGAACACGGGCTTTACAACGAGCTCTATGATTACTTTGATAGGACAGGTTGTTATCTTTGCCCATATCAATCCATAAATGATTGGAGGACCCTATTCTGGAACTTTCCACGACTTTTCAACACGGCAAAGAAGCTTGAGGAGATGAGCATCAAGGAACATGGAAAGAAATTCCACTCAAATTATACTCTTGGAGAATTGGAGAAGAGATTTAGGATGGAAAAAAGACAATCTAACTTATTGGAATTTGTGGAAATCCCTCTTACAGTTGCTGAAAGGTGAGGCCTCATGCATATATATCATAATATGTATATAGGCATTGGTGGAAAATTATGCGCAAAATACACAAAATACACACTCATAAAAGAAGGGCTCTCATTCCTCAAAAGGCCTCAAAGAGGCGAAAGACACGCATTAATATCAGCATTGATAAGGAAGTGGCCGAAGTTCTTAACAAGTATCCGCTTAATAGGTCAAGGCTCATTAATGCAATGTTTAGATGGCTTCTTTTTGGGGAGGGAGAATTTATGGAATTCGTAGAAGCGATATGGCGGGCCCGCCGGGATTCGAACCCGGGACCTTCGGCTCCGAAGGCCGACGCCCAATCCCCTAGGCCACGGGCCCTCAAAAAAGTTATAACACGGTGCCTACATAAAAGTTGCGGTGATAAAATGATACTACCAGATCATAAAATTAGGAAGGAAATACTGATTGAACCTTTCAATGAAAAGTCTCTTCAGCCAGCAGGCTATGATCTAAGGGTTGGAAAGGAAGCTATGGTAAATGGGAAGTCCATAAATGTCGAGGAGGAAAGAAAAGTGGTTATTCCTCCCAAAGGCCATGCATTGATACTAACCTTAGAAAGAGTGAAACTCCCCGATGATGTCATGGGCGACATGAGGCTAAGGAGCACATTTGCAAGAGAAGGCCTTTTAGGGAGTTTTGCTTGGGTTGATCCAGGATGGGATGGAAATCTCACTTTGGCATTGTTCAATAGTTCTGAAGAAGAAGTAGTACTCCATTATGAAGAGCGGTTCGTACAAATAGCATTCCATCGCCTTGAGGAACCCTCAAGCAATCCTTATCGTGGTAGTTACCAAGGCAGTCAACACTTAAAGCTTTCAAAAAGAAAAATAAGATAAGTTCTATTCTCTTCAATTTTCATAGTTAAATTAGTATTATTATCATGCCACAAGAACTTCAAAAATGGTTTTACATAGAAATATAAGTGAAAGGAGAAAATAGAAGGGAGTTCAGCCGAAGAGTGCACCAAGTCCAGCGAGCGCCTCTTCTTCCTTTTCCTCTTCCTCTTCTTCCTCTTCTGCTGGAGCTTCTTCTGCTGGAGCCTCAGCTGCAGGAGCTGCAGCTGGAGCTGCTGCAACTGCAACAGGCATTGCAGCTTTTTCAATAACTTCCTCAATATTAACTCCCTCAAGGGCTGCAACGAGAGCCTTCACTCTTGCATCATCAGCTTCTACACCAGCAGCCTGAAGGACACCCTTTATGCTTTCTTCAGTTATCTCCTTACCAGCGGCGTGTAACAATAAAGCAGCGTATACATACTCCATCTTTTACACCTCCAAGTTATCTTTATTTCCCATTATTAGATGCGCATTAACCAAATAAGGCTCCCAACCCAGCGAGAGCCTCTTCTTCCTCTTTCTCCTCTTCTTCTTCCTCTTCTTCAACCTTCTCCTCAGCCTCTTCAGCTGGCTGAGGCTGAGCCGCTATAACTTGTGCTTGTTGGTTTAAAAGCTCTTTGGTCTTCTCATCAAGCAACTCCTCTGGTAACTCTTGAGCTATAAACAATGCAATTCTGAAGGCTTTGCCAAGTATGTCTCCAGCAGTCTCCTTGGTAATGTAACCTGCTTCCACTGCAACGTTCTTTGCGCCAAGGAATGCCTTTTGAATAATTGCCTCGATTGTTTGTTTTGTTGGATATGCTACGTTAACGGAGAGATTGAATGCATGCATATAAGCCTGTTGAAGCATACTGATGTATTGTTCCTCATCAATTGCAAGTACTTCTGGTGTATAAACGATTCCGTGCTCGTATGCAGCAAGTAACTTAAGTCCCACTTCAAGGGGCTCAATTCCAAGCTGGTTAAGTATATTAGCCAGCTGGGGAGTTATAATCTCGCCTGCCTTTAATACAACTGTATCTTTTTGTATTGATACCTTACCTTTCTCAATTCTTGCAGGAATTCCTAACGCTTGCATCTCACCAACAAGAGGTCCGGGGGATAATGGTGTTGGCCCTGCTGGAACTACAACATCTCTTGGGGCTGGGACTCCTGCTTTTGCCGGGGCAGGTTTTTTGCTCTCTTCAAGGAACTTGTAAAGTTTGAATGGATTCATCTTAGTAACAAGTATGCCTGCTCCACCTTGAATGTGCTCGATAAGCTTTTCAATATTTGAGTCGTTAAGTTCTTGTGCTGCTCTTTTGAGAGCGAGCTCAATGAGAGTATTCCTTGAAACTCTAAGAACTGCCTTATCTCTAAGGCTCTCTCTCATCTTGGACAAAGGATATGCTGGAACATCTGCTACATCAACTAGGGCTATTACTGGATAATCTTGAAGAAGCTTGGCAAGCTCTTCTACTTCCTTTTTCTTCCACTCAGCAACATGAGCCATTCATATCACCCCTCTATTTTTACAGCTGGGCCCATTGTTGTTTTGATGTATGCTGACTTGAGTTGGTTTTCTCCCCTCTCAAGCTTTCCTATTATTGCGTTTAGCACTGTCTCAACGTTCTCAGCAACTTTTTCATCTTCCATGGATTCTGTTCCAACCGGAGCATGCACTACTGGATTGTTCTTAAGCTGTATTCTAACTGTCTTTTTAAGTCTCTCAACAAACGGGGTAAGATCCGTTATTGTTGGTGGAACTACAACAGGCATCTTATTCCTTGGACCTAAGTACCTACCTAAGTATCTACCAATCTTTGGCATCAATGGGGCAACCGCAATGAAAAAGTCGTAGTTCTTTGCTATTTTCCTCGCAGCCCTTGGATTGCTCCCCAATTCTTCTAATTCCTCACCACTAATTACCCTAAGCCCGAGCTTTTTAGCCGCCTCGGCAACGGCACCATCAGCGATGACCGCGATTTTTGGTTCCTTCCCACGACCATGTGGCAGAACAACCTCAAGCTTAAACCTATTCTCAGGTTTTTTAAGATCAATATCCTTGAGGTTTACTGCCACTTCGAGGGTCTGTGTGAAGTTACGCGGCTTAGCCCGGGCCTTTGCCTCCTTCACCGCTTCCACGATTTTTTGCCTATCAAAGGCCATTTTTCTGACCTCCACTTTTTTTATTTAAACCGGAAGGAAAAATCAAAAATTCGTAAAAAGAGAGATTTTTAAACTTTTCCCTCACTCTTCCTTTGCAAATATCTCATCATAAATTCCCTCATCAATTTCCTTCTGCACTTCTCTTGGATCCTTGCCTTCAATAGTGACACCCATACTTAAGGCCGTCCCTACAACCTCCTTAGCAGCTGTTTTTAAACCAGCTGCAAGCATTTGTTGCTTCTTTGCTCTAGCAATCCTGACTACTTGTTCCATTGTTAGATTACCAACAATTGCCCTTGTAGGTTCACTTGAACCCTTCTCCAATCCAAGTTCTTTCTTTATTAGTTGACTTACTGGTGGTGTTCCTACTTCCACATCAAATTGTCTTGTTACTGGATCAACAATTATCTTAACCGGAACTTGCATTCCCGTAAAATCCTTGGTAGCTTCATTTATCCTGTCAACAACTTGTTTAACATTTAACCCTAATGGACCAATGGCTGGACCCAATGGAGGACCAGGAGTAGCCTTACCACCTTCAACTAACACCTCAACGATTTGTTTCTTTGCCATTCTCTTCACCCCTCTACTCCTCTGAGCGTTTGCTTATAAGCCTAACGTATTCTCCCCTGACAGTTACAGGGATTGGTACTATTGCTCCAATCAGCTCAACCACAATTTCGTCTTTTGACTCATCAACTCTAACTACTTTAGCCTTCTCGCCCTTGAATGGGCCAGCGATTAATTCAACAATGTCTCCAGGCTCAAATCCACTAACAGCTGGCTTCTCTTCAAGGAAATGCTCTATTTCACTAAAAGATATTGGGCCGGGAAGTGCACCTTTTGCATGCCTGATGCCCCTTATGGCCTCATCTACAGCAGCTTTTTCCGCTGCTTCAACAAATATATACCCTCTAACCTTCGAGGGTGAGAGTATCGCCATGACAGGCAAGTTGTAAGTTTTAGCCTTACTGTAAATCAACTTGGCCGTGTTCTCCTCTTGGCCTACTGTTACACGTACTGCGAATATTTTGCTCTCACTCATCTTTACCACCGCTCAAGTTCAAGTCCCTTGAACCAGAGATCCAATAACACGAATAATCATTCCAATAACACCGATTAAAATTATTCCAAGACCGGTTATTTTAGCGGCAAGCTTGTATTCTTTCCAGCCTGGTTTTTTTGTGACTAGGAAAACCCTTTTGGACTCAGATATAAAGCTTTTAAATTTTTCCATGTAACTCTCAGCCATTTTCAACACCCCTCGCAACCTTCAGAGTTGACTATTCCTAAAGTATTTAAAAGTTACCCTTCTATCAACAAACACAACTTAGGAAAAATCTCTCAAAAAATAAATGCAAAAAGTAGGCCCTTTAAAGCTCAGTCAAATCTATCTTAACGACCTTTCTTTCTTCTTCAAGAGAATATGGTGCTTCGGCTTCTTCGATAACAGCGTACGGTGAGCTTACTCCCGTTACAACAACCATTACTCTTATTGTCTTTTCGAGGTCAGGATCTAGCTGAATTCCCCAAATAACTTGCGCTTCTGGATCGAGTTTGCTTGTGACGAGCTCAATTATTTGTTGGGCCTCTTCAAGCTTAACGTCACTTCCCGCAATACTGATCAACGCACCCTTAGCTCCACTAATATCCACGTCCAAAAGTGGGCTGTTCAAAGCTTGATTCGCGGCTTCTAATGCCCTCTTTTCACTATCACTTTCCCCAATACCAATCATTGCAATGCCACCATCTTTCATGACTGCTCTTACATCAGCAAAGTCGAGGTTAATGAGACCTGGCCTAGTAATGAGTTCGGTGATTCCTTTAACAGCTTGCACAAGAATCTCATCTGAAACCTTAAATGCCATTTGAATTGGCAAATTCGGAGCCACTTCCATAAGCTTGTCATTGGGGATCACAATTACAGTATCGCTGTTTTTCCTAAGTCTTTCGAGACCATACTCCGCATTCTTGATTCTCCTTATACCCTCAACAGTGAATGGAAGTGTGACTACTGAAACTGTCAACGCTCCCATTTTCTTTGCAAGCTCAGCAACTATTGGGGCGCCACCGGTACCAGTACCCCCACCAAGACCACAAGTAATAAATACCATATCGGCCCCTTCAAGAGCATCCCTAATGTCTCTTTCACTTTCTTTAGCAGCTTCTTCGCCAACTTTTGGGTTATTTCCAGCACCAAGGCCTCTTGTGAGATCCTTACCAATTAAAATCTTCTTATGTGCTTTTATTTTCAACAGATCTTGAGCATCAGTATTAACCGCAATCACCTTTGCTCCTTGAATTCCAACTTCCATCATCCTATTAATGGTATTACAGCCAGCACCACCAACACCAATAACATAGATCTTTGCTTGTACTTGCTCCAAAATCTTCTTAAGCTCTTCATCAATGTCAGAAGCTGGTGTTTGAACCTCAACTGGAGTGTTTGCTTCTGCTGATGTCCTTTCTATTGCACTTTCAATCAATTTCAACATTTTTTCACCCTCCACCTGATAACAGTTCTAAATGTTTTTTCACATTCTCTACATATATAAACCTTAGCTAAGTTTGTTCAACTGATATTTAAATGTGTACTTTCAAACCTTTAAACGTTTCGCTTCTTTGTTAGTCTTTAATAAACTCCAAATCCAACTCTTCCGCAATATTCCTTGCCATCTGTTTGGTCTCACCTCTACTGCCCTTCCAATCTACATAAATTCCATGTACTCTTCCTGAGGTTCTGTTTATAGCTTTGATTAACAGTTCCTTGGAAAGAGGATGTGCATATTTCGCCGCTATATGAGAAAATGCAAGTTCTGAATTTAAGGCCACTTTAGTCTGTTTTGGAGCATAATGACCTCCCCCAATACCAATTACGGTCCTAAAGTTGTGACTCTTAGTGTAATTATTAATTACATAAAAAATAGTCTCTGCCACTATTTCCCCAGCTTGCTCATTTTTCCACTCCTCTTCACTAGAACCTATTTCTACAAAAAGGGAAGGCACATCAAGCTCACTAGGCCCATGATGGGTAGCTTCGTAACAAACAGTCCAATTTAAGTCATTAAGTTCGTTTAGTTTCAAAAGAGCGAGTTTCATTGCTATTGGCTCTGCAATAGCCAAGCTTTCATCCTTTCCTCCATACATGGCTTTTCCCCAGTTTCCTGTAACGTGAGTGGTTAGAGCTGGAAGCTTTTGCTGGCTTGAGTGCCTTGAGGCAAAGATTATAATCTTAGGAATGACGCCCAATTGTTTTGTTATCTCCTTGTCCAGATTATCGTAGTATATCATTTCTCTACCCGTTGTCAGTATAAAAGTATTCTTAAACTGATATACCTCGTTACCATCAAATCGTTTCTCAGATTCTACAAAACCAAAGTTTTCGATTAGTTTCTGTTTAATGTTCATAGAGGCTAGATCAACTTTTGTGGTCATTATAACTTTCATGGTTTCTCCCCTAGGAAACATTGAATCACAGCATAAAAACTTTAAGTTCCATACCCTCACATGAAAAATTGCAGAGTTTTTCAAGATGCTCTCTCCAAGTGCCTATTATTGACAGATACAAAATTAATATAGAAGATTTTTCAGTTATAAAGTATAATATTCAAAAATTAATAGTTTACAACCCCGTAAAAGTTTATCACCGTAAAGTATATAATGAAACACGACTACAAGAAATACGACAGTAATGTATATACCAACTCCACAAAAGGAGATGTAAAAAATGAAGTGGAAAATTTTGGGAATAATATTTGTTTTAGCCCTTGGTTTAGTTGTTTCGGGCTGTACACAAGAAGAAACAACAACCAGCCCCGTTGAAAAGACGGAAATTACAATATATACTGGTGGTACTGGCGGGGTATATTTCCCACTTGGTTCCAAGTATGCAGAACTTTTAACAAAATATGGCACGGTTGTAAGTGCTGAGGCTGTTACAAGCGGTGCAAGTGTCGCAAATGCAAAGGCAATTGAGAATGGAAATGCCCAAGCTGTTATTATCCAAAACGACGTTGCATATTATGCCTACAATGGACTATACATGTTTGAAGATGGATCCATAAAGAAGCTAAAGGGTGTTGCTTCTTTATACCCCGAAACTGTCCAAATTGTAGTAAGAGCTGACAGTGACATTAAAACTTTTCAAGATTTAAAGGGTAAAAAAGTATCAATTGGAGCTGTAGGAAGCGGATGTGCAGTCGGTGCGGAACAAGTTTTTAAGGCAGCTGGAGTTTGGGATAGCATTGACAAAGTTTACATGACCATGAGTGAATCATCACAAGCTCTTAGGCTTGGACAAATTGATGCCCTTGTTTACGTTTCAGGAGCTCCTGCAGCAGCTGTTACCCAAATAGCTACTCAAACCCCTGTCAGGCTTATACCGGTCTCAGAGGAGATCCTAAACAAACTCAAGGATGAAGGATATATATTCTATGTTAAACAAGTTGTCCCAAAAGGCACTTATAATGGATTAACTGAGGACGTACCAACAATTGCAGTTAAAGCTATGCTTGCCGTGAGTGAAGATTTACCTGATGATGTCGTCTACGAGATGACTAAAATACTTTATGAGCACCTTGACGAACTAAGAACTGTTCACCAGAAAGCTCAAGCAATAACCCTTGACACAGCACTGGATGGTATGAGCATACCGCTTCACCCAGGAGCCATTAAATATTACGAAGAGAAAGGATTAACCATACCAAGTGAACTTAAAGGGTGAAATTCTTGAACAGACTTTTTTATTTTTTTATTTTAGCAGTTCTTCCCGTGGTCTTTTTTCCGGTTAATGTCCTCATTGTTAGTGATGGAAACTTATTTCATGAGTACATTCTGGGGGAAAAGAACGTCACAATTTTTTATATACACAGTGTTGAAAGGAGTGAGGTATACGAAGGATTAAAAATTAATAGAACAGGAATTTATGCCACCGAAATGAGATGGAAGGACTTTGGTGCAGGATTACCCGAAGACGTCCAATACATGGAGAAAGACTACTACGTGAAGAAAATCAACATATACCTTGGGAAAAGCCTGGAATTCTGGTTTATCCCCCTAAATAAGGCTCAAATAAGTGTTGATGGTTCTCTTATCTTCGCTCCAAAAACGGAAACACTTATGAAATTCGAGGTGAAGAGATGCCTATTAGTACAAGCTCTAGTAAGGAGGTGCTAAAATGGAAGAGATAAAAGAACTGGAAAAAGAAAAAGTGAAGATTGTTTTAGAGAGAACTAGAACACTATCCCCTAAACTGGAGACTTTAATAAAAATCGCAGCAATTTTAATCGGTATCTATGAAATACTCTTCATATTCAACTTTACCTACACCCTCTATGATTTGTTCTCAAGGTTGGGGATAAGCATTGAAATACTAAAGGTCACATTTCAGAGGAAGCAGGGAGAAGCATTTGTCCTAGCAATGATCCTCTTAATTACATACACTCTCTATCCATTCAGGAAAAGAGAGAAAGAACTTAAAAAAGTACCAATTTACGATTATCTACTTATAATTCTAAGCATAACCTCAATGTTTTATCTCTTCGCAGTCTACAATAGATATGCAGAGTTTGCAGAAGTCTATATGCAGGATGTAATATTTGGAGTCCTTGCAATAATCCTAGTGCTTGAAGCCACAAGGAGGGTTCTTGGATGGGTCCTGCCTTCTGTGGTGATAGTATTTTTAATTTACGGAATCTATAGAATCGGCTTTAACTGGGTACGCTTTACCCAGCAGCTTTACTTTGATGAAGGGATCTTTGGAATCCCACTATTTGTGATGACATCCTATGTGTTTGCCTTCGTGTTCTTTGGAGCGTTTCTTCTTAAAATAGGCGTGAGTGATTACATCACCGAATTTATGATATCTCTCTTTGGTGCCCGTCCGGGCGGACCTGCAAAGGCGGCGGTCGTTTCGAGCGGCCTTATGGGGACTGTGAGTGGATCAAGTGTTGCCAACGTTTTAACTACAGGAACATTTACCATACCTCTAATGAAAAAAGCCGGTTATCCAAAAGAAATAGCAGGCGCAGTTGAACCAGTGGCATCGACAGGAGGCCAGCTAATGCCCCCAATTATGGGTGCGGCGGCATTCATCATGGCAGAGTTTTTGGGGGTTCCATATAACAAGCTCATCATTGCTGCTGTTTTACCCGCTTTGGTTTACTACTCAGGTGTTTATCTATTCATAGATCTCGAAACAAAGCGTTTGAAGTTAAAGGGAATAGCAAGAGAAAAATTCGCCCCGCTTAGATACTTCATAAGAAAGCTCTATATTCTACTCCCTATAGTAGTCATTACTGTAGCTTTGATATGGGGTATCCCACCACACATATCAGCCATTTCATCTCTTGGAGTAGCCATTTGGGTGTCATGGATTGCAAAGGATAAAATAGAAGGGCATGAGATGCTTTATGTTGGTGTGGCGTTCTTAACGATGGTGCTGATGTTTACCAGTAGGGAAATAGGGAAGCCTGTGGCATTAATCCTGCTACTCCTTGCCCTCACACTTGTCGCTCTTTCGTTCGTATCAGATCTGACAAAAAGGAACGAGAAACTATATATAAGTCTGCTCTTTATACTCTTTATTGCAATGGCAAAGTATCTGGACATGAGAAAGGAGCAGATACTCCTGATGACAGGAGTCTTTGGAATAGTTTTCTCATTAATAGTGGGTTATATCTCAAAGACAGAAGAAGGAAAGAAGATGTACTCGGCAACATATGAATCAATGATAGATGCTGGAAAGACTAGCGCAAGTGTAATGCTTGCAGCTGCAAGTGCTGGACTCATCCAAGGAGTTCTCACAATGACCGGGCTCGTGACAAGCTTGGGATACCGCTTAGTCAGCCTCACTGCCGGGAACCTATGGCTTTTGCTCATGCTAACCATGGTATTTAGTCTGATACTGGGCATGGGAGTTCCAACAACAGCAAACTATATCATTACTTCCCTCGTAGCAGCCCCAGCAATATACAATGCAGTTTTAGGTTTGCAACCATATAGCTCCCCTGTTCCTGGATTTACAACGCCAATAGCTCTCTTAGCCGCACACTTCTTCGTATTTTACTTTGGAATACTCGCTGATGTAACTCCACCAGTTGCTTTGGCCTCTTATGCAGGTTCTGCTTTAGCGGGAGGAGATTTCTGGAAAACTGCAATGAATGCCGTAAAATATGCACTAGCTGGTTACATTGGACCATACATATACTTTACACACCCTGAAATGTTTCTAATAACCATTGAAAATTGGACGTTATCAACAGCTCTCCAAGTACTCTATGATTTTGGGGCTACACTTTTGATAATGTACTTACTAGCAATCTCCTTAACTGGATGGTTCTACAAAAACCTAAGAAAAGAGGTAAGAGTAGTTATTGGAGTGGTAGGGCTTGCAGCAGCAAGCCTCAATGTAATTCCAGTGATAATTGGAGCGGCGATTATTATAGGACTCAGACTATTTGTGAAAAAGACTGGGAGTTAACCTCTTTTACTTTTTCCAAATCAAAGTACCTAGATAAAGTCATCAAACTATACATGAAAGGCTTCAATTATAAACAAATCGCCAGAACACTCGAAATCGCCTATGTAACAGCTTGAGAAACAGCTCAAAAATCACAGAAGCAGTTTACAAGCCAAAAATCCTCATAGTGAATCATTAGTGAATCATATTACTTTTGGATCGAGGAAGAGTATTGAACGTTAGTTTGCTCTTAAGAAGCAGACAAGCGTTCCTGAAACAATTTCAGGAGTAGTGATTGGAGAAAGTTCAAAAGCTTTGTTTTTTTCTGTTTGCTTTGGTGTTGAATGGATTCGGGGGGTAATACTGCCATTATTCTAACAGTATCCCTAAAATTATGGAAAGAATTATATATTTCACCATTGTAATATGTTAATGGTGAACATAATGTTGAAACATTACCCAAAAGAAATGGCAAGATATGACATCCGAAGTAAGCCTGGTAGTAAAGAAAAGATTTTAGATCGGGTTGCAAAAGCAGCATATGATAATGATAGGGCATATGAAGGTTGTGCAAGATGTGTACTTGCAGCACTTCATCATCACCTTCATCTTACCGATGATGAGCGAGAGTTTAAGGGTGCATTAAAAGCCAGTACAGGTCTTGCTGCAGGGATTGCTCGAAAGGGAGAAACTTGTGGTGCTCTTATAGGTGCCATTATGGCGGTGGGCTTAGTAGAGGGTACTGAGCACTTGGATGATTTTGATGGCTATGTAAAAACTATGGAAGCAGCGACGAAAGTGTTTGATGAATTTAAAAAACATTTTGGAACAGTAAAGTGCTTTGAAATTCAAGAAAAACTCCTTGGAAGACACTATGATTTTTGGAAAGATGAAGATGCTGAAGCATGGTATAAAGATGGAGGGCTTGATGTCTGTCCAGGTGTATGTGCAATAGCAGCGAGGATAGCTGCGGAAGTTATATTCACTTTACAAAAAGAAGAAGATAAGATGTAAATAACACATTAAGAGTTATTTCTCTTATATCTAAGGGAAGTTAGGAGGTGTATCTTATGGAGTTGGAGAGTATTCATGAGAATGCGAAGAGGCTTATGGAAATTTTGCGTTTGCGTACACCACCATTAGCTATTAAAATGCTGAAAAGCGAAGCGGAA
>Ga0190360_1001353_pt1 | contig 12752 bp, 15 predicted proteins | sample 48721834_MG_FD_161271 | JGI IMG/M metagenome (GOLD analysis project Ga0190360, IMG submission 161271) | Hydrothermal vent microbial mat bacterial communities from Southern Trench, Guaymas Basin, Mexico - 4872-18-3-4_MG | ecosystem: Environmental > Aquatic > Marine > Hydrothermal vents >... | reverse complement strand
CGATTCCACGTAACTGTTCAGTTCTACAAAGTCTATGGTCGAACCTGTCAGATAATTCACCGCTCTGAGAAATGTTCCGCTCACCACGTAAACAATATCGTTGTCTCCTATCAGGCAGGAAGACAGAATTGGTCCTCCGAGATTGCTCGCACTTTCTAAACTTCCATCTGCGCAGTTCACTATTCTGAGAACACCATCTTCGGCACCTATGTAGACTCTTCCATCGCTCGAGATCACGGGAACTCCGTAAGACTGGCTGTTCATAGCCAGCTGCCACCGTAAAGTTCCACTTGGAGTGAACGACCAGAGCGTTTTGCCGGCGACATACACGTTCCCAGACGCATCGAGCGCAAAGCCGCCCAAAATGGAATCATTGGTTGAATAGGGCCACTCAACAGTGCCGTCAGGATTAACGGCATAAACATTTCCACCGCTGTCAGCGATGTACAGATATGTTCCATCGGTTATCGGGCTCGCCCTGACGTCTTTTGCGGTTATCAAATAACTCCCGGTCACATTCCCGTCAAGATCCGCCTTATGTAGATATCCCCCGGCGTCTATGACATATAAGCTTCCTCCCCAGACAATCGGAGCAGAATAGATGGCAAAACCAGCGCCCGAAACAGTGGTTTTAGAATAAGTCTGTGTCGTCGTGTCAAAGATTATCACTTCGCCATCATTGTTTCCCACATAAAGCTTGTCTGTGGAACAGTCAATTGTCGGGCTTGACCAAATTGGTAAAGTGAACCCCGAAGTCAGTAAATAGCCGTATGAAGTTCCTGTGTTGTTCAGTTTGTACAGGTTGGTCTGCCCACCAACGTAGATGAAACCACCTGGAGAAATACACGGCGAGGAATATATAGGTCCTGTGTTGTCCACCGCTTTGTCTGTTAAAAGAATTGTCTGAAGAATTGTCATTGTGCCCGGCGCAGCTTTTGTTGTGAAGTTCCACACTGGACCTGAAGTTTGTCCACCTTTTCCGTCTTTTGCCACTATTTTCCAGTAATACTTCGTATTGTAGTTCAGTGATCCTGGATCATAACTTTCAGTTGTTACAGTCGCCACGATCGTTGGATTGCTCGCTGTACCGAAGTAGACGTTGTATGTCAGCGTGTCTCCATCTGGATCAGAGCAAGTCCAAGATAATGTTTTATCTATCGGTACATCTGTCGCTCCATCAGTTGGATCTGGATTACTTGGTTGTTCAGGTGCTGTGTTTGGTGTTGACTCTGTCGTGAAGTTCCACACTGGACTTGAAGTTTGTCCACCTTTTCCGTCTTTCGCTACTATCTTCCAATAATACTTCGTGTTGTAATTCAGTGATCCTGGATCATAACTTTCAGTTGTTACAGTCGCCACGATCGTTGGAGTGCTCGCTGTGCCGAAATAGACATTGTACGTCAGCGTATCACCATCTGGATCAGAGCAAGTCCAGGAAAGTGTGACATCTATATCCACATCTGTTGCGTTATCAGTTGGTGTTGAGTTGGAAGGAGCATTTGGCGGTTGATTCAAAATCCCAGGAGCAATCCCTGCGCATGCGGCTATAAAAACAACGAAGGCGGCGCAAATAAGGTGAAACAAGATCCTTTTCATTGATATCCCCCCTTTGATGAAGAACACAAACAGCGCGGTCACTTAGGTGTGTTATGACTCTGGTAGACTAAGAAGCTTGGAGTTATTAGATTATATCACAAGAAAGAAACATTAATATAAAAAATCTAAATCATTATATTAATGTTAACAACAGAAAAGCCGCCATTAAGGCGGCTTATTGTTGCTCTAATATATCTAAGACAGCGTTGTAAAACGTTGGATCTTCGGCGAGCTTGTGGGCTGTTGTTTCTACCCTCTCATCGAAGCTGATGCTTTTGAAATCACTTAGAAAAGTGAATGGATAGCCGCGGCTCCACGGGGGAGCGCTTCCCTTCAACATGTTCATCAGCTTGTACTTGAGAACTCTTTTCAAATGGGATCCAAACTTACCCCGCTCGGGAATCCAGGTATGATAAGCGTACACAAAAATGTAGCAAGCGGTTTGAAACAGATCGTCGTAAGAGGTTATTCTGTAAGCTTGCTTTCCCCAAATGCTCGAGCAGATGCTGTATATGAGAGGGCGATATTTTTCAAAAAGATCCTCAATGCAAGAGGAGGGGCGATCCCTCCTCATCTCGCACGCGTTCACGCCGTGGCTTCCTCTTTCCAAATAGTGCTGTTTAGAATGTCAACAACGCTGTCCACGAGAAAGTCAAGAACAAATTCGAACACCGAATCTGATAGAGGAACACGAATATCAAACTCGTCCATAAGACTCAGAACCATGTCTATGACGGCTTGCTTTTTCTTTTCCCCATTCCCGGGTTGCTCTACAAGAAATACACCCAGGGAAACCGCACGGCCTATGAGATCAAAGATCTGAAACAGATTCAAAGATATCACCACCATTACTGAATCAGATCGAAGAACTCGTTGGTGTTCGTTTCTACAATGGCAGCTCGATCTTTCACATAACCAGATGGAACCACATGAAGAGCTATTAGCTGGTCCATAGCAGCTTCAACAGAGATTGCGTCAAGGTCTTCACTGGGTTCATTAAGCACAACTCTTCTCCGTTTTCCATCTGCCTGATTTACAAACTCGAGATACAATCTTTTCAACTGTCACACCTCCATCAATAGATTTGTTCTGTGATAACAAGATAGGCTTCTTGAAGAGCATAGCCCGTCAAGGAATCCAGAACAGTGGCGATTTGAGACGCATCTGCGTTGGTCACAGTGTCTTCTACAGCCAAAGTTCCCCGCCTTAAAATAGGGTCTCCGTCTTCATCAAGAAGGCCTGTGTTCCAGACAAGCCTGAGCTGTTTCATATCTCCACCTCCGTGTTCGTTTTGCGGCGCGCCATAATATAGTATACGAATGTATACATTACGGTCATGTTACAGTAAAGCAGAGGATTAAAAGGAAATCATGTAATGAGGTGAACAAACAAGGCGAATTCACTTGATCCTGAAGCGCCTGTATATGAGGTAAGACACCGTTGATCCAAGCACCGCTGGAATCAGCGCGGATACGCCCAGGAGCTCCACTGGAAGTAGGATAGCGGCGAGAGGAGCGTTCAAAACAGATGAAATCATAGCAGATATTCCAACAACGACGCAGACACTTTGACTAAAGCCGAGTTGGGAAAACGCCATACCCAGATGTTCACCAACGAGAACACACGGGGTGAAAAAGCCTGCGCTGCCTCCTCCTCCGATTGTTACTACGCTTGACATGGCTTTCCCAAGTGCGAACGCGAGCGGTTGAGAGCCGTTCTGGACGCCACGAAGGCCAAGAACTTCACTGCCAAAGACAATGCCAATTCCACAAAGAACAACGCCAGATAGGGCAAAACTCAGGAAAACACTTGAAACTCTTCTTAAAAGCTTACCGTACAGTTTCCAGAGAAAATACATACCGAGTCCAGCACCGCCAAAGATAACACCAAGAGCGACGATCAAAATGACTTCAGAAAAGGACAGACGCTCTTGAAAGCGAGTTGAGTGTATGAAAAACACAGGTGTTATCCTGAGAAGCGATGAGAACCACCTGGCGATAACAGATGAAAACAAAGCGGGCATTAGATAGCGGTAATCAAGTCCATCTTTGTGCGTGTATTCACACGCAAGAACAGCCGCCGTGAGGGGAGCGCCGGTGTAAGCTGAGACCATTCCGGCACCTGAGGCGATTTTGACCGCTGTTCTGTTTCGAACACTTACCAGAAAAGAGGAGCCAGAGCTTATGAAAAAGAGTGGTCCAACAAGTCCACCACTGCCGCCAAAACCAATCGTCAAGATTGTTGATATGTATTTGAAAGCAGAATCAACGGGCCTAATCTTGATTGATAGCGAAGCGTAAATATCTGTTCCGGAACCCGGAATAACTTTGGAAAAACGCCACAAGAGATAAGCAAGAAGCATTCCTGCGATCACAGTTAGCGATAAAAATGCCCTGAGTGAGGAATTCAGCCAGTCTATTATCAACAGCATTGAGCCCGCTATGAAAGGAGTGCATATTCCAGTGGCGGCGCCGATCACAGTTGTTAAAAAGAAATTGTTCACCCCTACCCCCCTTTGAATCAAAGAGTTACGATGTTCTCCCCGCTCAATCCAAGAGATCTGAGGATGTTCTTTGTGTCAAATATTAGATCGGCATTTTGCACAATCATCTGATAGTCAATTTTCTTTTTGTGAGCTGTTGTGATAACAACTATATCCGAGTTCCGTACAAGGTCAACTGTGAGAGCGTCCGTCTTGATTCTTTGATTCTCTATATCGAACTCTTCTACGTACGGATCAACTACACGTACCCGAGCACCTTTGTCGAGCAGTTTTTTAAGCACTTTTAATGCTGGAGATTCTCTCAAATCATCGATATCTCCTTTGTAAGTGATCCCAAGGAGCAGCACCTGAGAACACTTGAGGCATTTACGCTTGTCGTTGAGAAGGTTCATCACACGGTGCACAACATATTCGGGCATATAGTCGTTGATTTCACCGGCGAGTTCTATCAAACGGGTGTGGTAGTCGTATTCTCGAGCCTTGTAAGTTAAATAAAATGGATCAATGGGGATGCAGTGTCCACCCACACCCGGTCCCGGATAGAACGGCATGAAGCCGAACGGTTTAGTTGCCGCCGCTTCTATTGTCTGCCATATATCTATGTTCATCTTCTCTGCTACAATTGCCATTTCATTTATTAGAGCTATGTTGACTATTCTAAAGGTATTTTCAAGGATCTTAGAAAGCTCCGCTTCCTTGGGGGATTTCGTCACAAAGACAGGCGCGTTAAGAACAGCTTCGTAAAGCATCTTGGCGAGTTCAGATGATTTCGGGCCAATTCCTCCAACGACTTTCGGGGTGTTCTTTGTTTTGTACAGCGCATTTCCCGGGTCTACCCGTTCGGGGCTGAACGCGAGATAGAAGTCTTCTTCACATTTGAGACCTGATTTCTCCAGAATTGGCTTCAGAACTTCTTCAGTTGTTCCTGGGTAAGTAGTGGATTCCAGGACGATTAGCGTTTCTCTGCGCAGTCTTTTTGAAATTTCCTCAGCAGTGGATTGAACATAGCTCAGATCCGGCTGCTTGTACCTGTTCAGCGGGGTAGGTACACATATAGCTATGACATCGCACTCACTGAGTCTGTCAAAATCAAATGTGGCGCTCAGCTTACCGTCTCTGACAAGGTCTCTCAAATCTTTGTCCACGACATCTCCTATGTAGTTGCACCCGTCGTTGACCATATCGACTTTCCGCTTTTGAACATCAAAGCCAAGAACTTTGAAACCTGCCTTCGCTTTTTCTACAGCCAGGGGAAGCCCGACATATCCAAGTCCAATTACACCGATCATAGCACTTTTAGTTGAGATTTTCTCGCTGAGCATGTTGTTCCCTCCCATATTTTTATTCACCCACTGAATGAATTTTATCACATGAGCGCCTTGTGTTAGAATCTGAAGAACCCCAGGAGGTGAAGCTATGCAACTGTTCGAAGAAGCCATCGATCTTCTAAAAGAAGTCAGAGAGTCAGCGGACTGTGATACCTTCGTAAACTTGATTCACAAGGCACGTGGAATTCTGATAGCACCGTCGTTTATCAAAGCCGGCTTCGTTATTGGCGGTTGCTATGGTGAAGGCTTTGTTCTCGCATTTGGCCCAGAACAAGGTGAATACTTCGGACCTTGTTTCGTTAGAGTCTATGGGGCAAGTGTTGGCTTTCAAGCGGGAGTCCAGATGACAGGGTTGCTGCTTGTGATAATGAATGACAGGGGATTAGAGGGTTTTACACACGACAATGTCACACTTGGAGGTAATTTCGGTGCGGCTATTGGTCCGATTGGTAGACACCTTTCCGTGGACACGGACATAAATTTAAGAGCTTCTATATATTCATATTCCATAAATAAGGGCATCTTTCTCGGTGTTTCAGCACAGGGCGCAATTGTAAAGATAGATCACGAGAAGAACGAGAAATTCCACAGGCAAGCTCTGTCTGCAGGAAAAATATTAAGAGGGACAGTGTGCAACTTTCCAGATTTAGCTGGCTTCACTCAAATTATTGATGAAATGAGAGGTTGAGCTAATTTCACTGTTGTTCCATTTCGCGCCAGAACAAAAACGCAGGGATAGCCACAAGAATATCGATCACACCTAACCAGCTTTTAGCCATTATTAGCGCTGCCAAACCAATGACTCCAGCTATTGTTGCGCACACTACGGCGGTGATCTTTGCCGTGTTGACATCGCCTTCGTCGAATTTTTTCATGCCCCAAAAGTACAGAGCCGCGCACAAAGCCGCCGCCAGCACGAAGCCAAGAACGTCTCCAATAATCAAGCTGATAAGCGCAACAGCACCCATCCCCGCGGTGGCAAACAGCAGGTAGTTCCTTGCACGTGAGTTGTCCATTGTGATATTCAGTTTCGAGGACGTTCCTTTTCTAATCTGAAACCCACACGACGGACAGAACTTCGCTTCAGGTGGAACTTCTTTACCGCAATTGGGACAAAAAGGCATGTTATCCCCCCTTGAAGAACTACCGAATTTTCTTACCGCAGTTTTGACAGAACACATCACCTTCACGCACGGGACTACCACAATGAGGGCATTTCAGATTTTGGCTTTCACTTTCTTGTTTGGGTGTTTCTTCAGGAGTTTTTTCAACAGTTTCTTCAGAAGCTGTGAAAAATTGGTCAAGATTGGCAAAAATCTTTGCCATGTCTCTCGCTGACTGCCCATAATCGATTAGAACAGTTTTCAGTTTTGGTCTTGCTTCGATGCTCACCAATGTTTCACCTTGATTTTCAGTACTTTGCACGTCTATCCGAAGCAGCGTTCCAGTTGAAAGAAGCGACAATCCAGTTGCTGCGACAATGGTTCCAGTGTTGTTGTCACGCTCAACGACTTTCATTTTGAGAGCGCTGAGAATTTCCAACAGCTTTTCGAACATTTCAGACTGAGTGACTTTGTAAATCTTGCTCTGAGTATGTCCCCTTGGACTCATCTGCTCTTCCCCCCTTTTTGTAATGGAACTCTTCACATGTTCTTTATCGGCTGATGAGAAGTACACAGTAGAGAAATCCGAAACTATTGAATCTGAGTGAAAAAATCAACTGTCAGTTTTAAAAGCTTTTCTTTGTTTTTGAATTGCGAAAATCTGTGATCTGCTCCGTGAACAGTTTGAAAATCGAATCCATTTTCTTCAGCAAATCGTTTCACGTCCTCGTAGGGTACCGTTGTATCTGAAGATCCGTGAATGATTCGCACAGGACCATGAAAGCCTTTGAATTCTTCGGCCACGTCAATGGAGAGTATCTCATCTTTAAAAGCAGGACTGACAAGTACTTCTCCTGTGTCAACATAGCCATCGCGCTGAAAATCGCTTTCGTACTCTGTTTGCAGTGAAGAAAAGAGTTTTTTGTTGAGAAGAGCAGGACACCAAAGGCATACCTTTCTTATGTCCCCACGCCTGACTGCAAGAAGCGCCGCCACAGCTCCTCCAAGGCTATAACCGACAAGAGATATGTCGCCACACCACGGTTTTTTCCGGAGGAAGTCCAGGACTTCCCACGCGTCCTGAACCTCAGAAAGCAGGGTGGTGTCCAGAAAATCTCCTTCACTATCACCGGAGCCACGGAAATCGAATCTGACCGCGGCAATACCTTTTTCGGCAAGTTTTCTTGAAAGCTTCGGAAATTTGAACCCACTTGTGATATGATCTCCAGAAAAACCGTGAAGCATCACAACTACCTGAAAGATTCCGTCAGAATTAGGTCTTTCTATGATTCCAAATATCCTTGGGCTTTTTTCAAGAACGAACGGCTCTATTATTGTCATAGACTTACTCCTTTGTGGTAACCTTTGAAGCTATCTCACCATGTCCGGGAACATAACCGTTGTCAAGCGCGAGTTGATTGGAAATAAGCTGAAAAATTACCATCGCTGGTAGAGCAGACAATTCTTCAGGGAGTCCTTTTTTAAGAGTTACGCGGCGCCCACCACTGTGAAGATCTGCGTTTGTTATTGCCCAGACGCTCTCAGTGAACTGCATAGCGTCTTCACGAAGCCGAAGCATCAGTTCTAAGGTTTTTCCCTCCACAATTAAAAAAGTAACCATTGGAGACGATACTAAAAGCTCCATGGCTCCATGTCTGAAGCCGGCTCCACTGTACCATGAAACGTTCTTCTTGGCAATTTCTGCAAGCGTGAGCTGAGCCATTCTCAATATGGGTAGGCAGTAACCTCTTCCGGCAAGTACAACATCGTCTTTGATATTCATCTCGGCTGTAAATTGCCTTGTATCTGTTTTGAGCGCGGCACCCACATGATCCACAACTGCGTTGAAGTCAAGTTTCTCTTTTGTCCATGAACTGGCTATCAGCAACAACGCGGTGATGGTATTGAGAAAACTCTTGGAAGAGCCCATTGCCCTTTCGTGCCCGGCAAAAATTGGGAAAACGTTCTCTTCTGGCATTTCCGCCGCCGTGGGACTGTCAATGTTGTTCGTTACAAGAAAACACCTGTCGAGTTTGCTTCGAAACTGTTCAAAGAACCTCACGAGCTCTGCTGTCTTGCCAGACTGACTGATCAAAATTATTCTGTCGTAGTGCTCGATTACAGCCTCAGCGTCATACCACAAGAACTCCGAGAGCTCATGGCATTCCGCGCGAAACCCTCTGGATCTCAAATACAGCGTGGCGTAGAGCCCCGCGTAGTACGATGCTCCCATTCCGAGAAACAGAACAGACTCATGCGAACAAGTGCTCGATCTTGCCTTTATTTCTGAAGCGTGTTCAAGAAGATGAGAGAGAGCGGTTGGTTGTTCTGAGATATCTTTGAGAAAATCTGTCATTACTAAGCCTCCCCAGTTATATCTATGCTATTTATAACACATTCACTTTTAAGATCTGTAACAAAATCTGCCAATTCCCCTTTGCAGATTTTGCAGGCGAATGTGGTTTAAAAATGTGATAAAATATAATTGTAAGGTGTGGTAAGAGACTTGGAGAAAAACCACATCCCGCATGGGGTGTGGTTTTTTTATTTGGAGGTATTCAGTGAAAGTCACTGTCATAGGCGCTGGGGTTGTCGGAAGCCTGATCGCAAGAGAACTTTCAAGATATGATCTGGAACTGAGCATAATTGAACAGAACCTCGATGTTGGTTGGGCTACTACCAAGGCAAATTCCGCGATTCTGCACGCTGGATACGATGATCCACCAAATAGTGTTCGCTCAAAATTTTGCTCAAAGGGAAATTCCATGTACACAAGACTCTCAGAAGAGCTTGATTTCGAAATAAAGCGAACAGGATCTTATGTCGCTGCGTTCAACAACGAGGAGTTGAGAACGCTCAAAAAACTGCTGAAACAGGGACGCATCAACAACGTGCCAGATCTGGAAATTCATGAAAGAGAAACTCTTATTCAAAGAGAGCCAGAACTGAACCCTGATATTCAATACGGCCTGTGGGCTCCAACCGCTGGAATCACAGAGCCGTGGGAGGTCGCCATTGCGGCTGTTGAGAACGCTGTGGCAAACGGCGCAAGGATCATTCTTGGAGAAAAGGTTGTTGGCTTTGAGAAGCGGCGCTCTAAAATAACAGAAATCACCACGCAGAAAGGGGTTTACAAAACGGATTTAGTCGTGAACGCAGGAGGAATTTTCGCTGATGACATTGCGCAACTCGCTGGTGCGGAATACGTACCACTTCATCCGCGACGTGGTGAATACATTGTTCTTGATAGAAAACCAGGATTTGCTGTCAAAACGGTGATATTTCCATCTCCAACTGCGGTTTCAAAAGGAATTCTTGTAGTGCCAACGGTAAATGGAGAGATACTTCTTGGCCCAACGGCGGTCGATCTTTCAAGTGATATGAAAAACAGCACCAGAACAACAAAAGAAGGACTCAACAGAGTGATGCGGTCTGCGAAGTTCTTAGTTCCGTCTCTTGATTTTTCACGTGTCATTAAGACATTTTCTGGCCTTAGACCCGAAAGTCCACAAAAAGACTTCTTCATTGGGGCAAGCAAGAGAGTTCCCAATTTCATAAACGTTATGGCGATGAGATCCCCCGGTCTAACAGCGGCACCCGCGGTGGCTGAACACGTGGTTGAAGAAATCATTCAGCAGAAGCTTAAATTCAAGCTGTCGAAGAAAAGAGACTTCAATCCCAAGAGAAGCAGGATTAAAAGATTCGGTGAACTGCCGCCTGAGCAATGGCGCGAGGCTGTTCGGAAAGATCCCGCCGCGGGAAAATTGGTATGCCACTGTAACAAAGTTACCGAGGCTGAAATAGTTGAAGCAATAAGGCGAGGGGCGAGAACTCTCGATGGAGTCAAATTCAGAACAAGGGCAATGTTTGGAAGGTGTCAGGGGGGATTTTGTTCTATCAGTATTATGAAGATTCTGAAGCGAGAACTCGGAATAGATATGTCTCGGCTAAGGATGAAATCACAAAATAGCTGGATTGTGAGCGGGAAAGTGAGAGAATGAAAACGGACGTGCTTGTCATCGGAGCGGGAGCGGCGGGAATGGCTGCGGCTATCAGCGCGGCGAGAAACAATGTAAGAGTGGTTCTTGTAGACAGAGATGAAAGAACAGGAGGAGTACTCAATCAGTGCATTCACAGCGGTTTTGGACTGCACTATCTCAAAGAAGAACTCACCGGTCCAGAATACGCTGAAAGATTTTCTTCTCTTCTGAAAGAGTATGAAATAGACGTGGTGACAGAGTGCTGTGTTCACACGATAAAACCAAATGGTGAAGCCATTTTGATATCACCCAGTGGAGTTCATGAAATCGTGTCAAAAGCGATAATTTGTGCCACTGGAGCCAGAGAAAAACCTTTTGGATCTCTGATGATCCCGGGAGACAGGCCATCTGGGATATTCACAGCGGGAGTTGCTCAAAGGTATCTGAACATAGAAAACAGATTAATAGGTAAAAGAGCTTTGATACTTGGTTCTGGTGACATAGGTATGATAATGGCTCGCAGGTTAACGCTTGAAGGTGTTGAGGTCGCATGTGTTGTTGAAAGACTGCCATACCCCAGTGGGCTTTTGAGAAATGTGATTCAGTGCCTTGAGGACTTCAACATACCACTGTATTTATCGAGCACTGTCGTGGAAGTGAGGGGAAAAGAGAGATTAGAGGAGGTTGTCGTGGCAAAAGTGGACAGCGAGCACAAACCAATTTTAGGAACCGAGCGAACGTTCAAAGTGGACACGCTGATTCTTTCAGTGGGGTTAATACCCGAAACTAAACTTCTGGAAAACGTTGTCAAACGCGATCCCAGCTCAGAGGGTATCCTCTGTTCAAGCGTTGCTGAAAGCTCTGCTGAACCGATCTTCGCTGCTGGAAACTGCACTGTCATCTACGATTTTGCTGATTATGTGACCATTGAAGGTGAAAAGGCTGGAAAATACGCCGCGCTTTACGCAAAGGGCGAGCGTTTTGACAGGGGAATACCCATTACAAGGGGTGAGAACATTGGGATTCTATTTCCCCAAAGATGGGCGAAAGATGATGACCTTATCCTATACATAAGAAGCGCCAGACCAATGCGAAAGGCAAAGCTGATAGTTAACAGCTTTGAAAACACGTTTGAGGACATCACACCAGGTGAAATGATGAGAGTTAAAGTACCATATCGTCATCTCGCGAACTGCCAAGAGCTTATCGTTTCACTCAGGGAGGAGTAACCTTGAAAAAAGTTGTTTGTGTGCGATGTCCTGTTGGATGCAAGATAGAGTTTGAACTGCACAATGGGAAAGTGGGAAAAATCAAAGGAAATCGATGTCTGAAGGGGATTGAGTACATAAAAGAAGAATTGAAAGAGCCCAAGAGAATCGTCCCAACGAGTGTGAGAGTTATAGGGGGGAACTATCCGCTTGTTTCTGTTAAGACTTCGGCACCGATACCCAAAAGACACATATCAGATTTGATGAAAATTGTGAAAAAACTGAGAATACGAGCTCCCGTTGAACTCGGAGATGTGATCTTAAAAAATCTTTTCAACACTGGCGTTGATTTAGTCGCGACAAGAACTGTACAGAAAAACGATTCAAAGTGATAGATTCCACAGATCTTCTCTACTCGTTGAAACCGCGGTTGCCTTTTTGGAAAGCGCTTCCTTAACTTGTTCAATCTCTTCGATAAGACCTCCTGTGATCACAGGAACGGCTGTTTCTCTTCTTATTTGCGGCAACAAATCGGGTATCAGTCCGGGAAGCACTTCTATGTAGTCAGGACGATGTGATTTGGCTTGAGCGATACCGGTTTCAAGCGACTGCGAATCAAGCAAAAAGATCCTTTGAACAGACACAAGCCCAATCTTTTTGGCGGTATTTATCAAACTTCCTTTGGTTGTGATGACACCATCTGCCTTCAACTGTGACTTGAGAAAACGCACAGCCGCATCGTCTTTGCTAAGCCCTTTTACAAGATCAATGTGGACAAACACATATTTCGAATGTTCATGAAACAGCCTTATTCGCTCTTGCAAACTGGCAATGTCTCCTGTTAGAAGGAAAATTGATGTTGTTCTGCTTTTGAGAGCTTTCAATATTTGAGTATCGTCTCTTATCGCTGGTACAACTGGATATTCAAAATAGTTTTTCATCTCTAAACTCTGGCGGCGGAGACCCCTTCCGTAAGGAAGGAAAGGAGCCGCCTTTCTCTCCTTTCTATAAGAAATGTTTTAGCTCTTTCCAAA
>Ga0190360_1001352_pt1 | contig 12757 bp, 11 predicted proteins | sample 48721834_MG_FD_161271 | JGI IMG/M metagenome (GOLD analysis project Ga0190360, IMG submission 161271) | Hydrothermal vent microbial mat bacterial communities from Southern Trench, Guaymas Basin, Mexico - 4872-18-3-4_MG | ecosystem: Environmental > Aquatic > Marine > Hydrothermal vents >... | reverse complement strand
CTAATTTAAAATTGTATTGAGAAAATCTAAAGTTTTTTAAATTTATGTTTACCTTTAGACTTCTTTTCTAAATTTAAGACTTTAATTTTTTGAATTGAAATCTATTTTTGAATTTAAATAGATATAAATTAGGTATATGTTCTAATAATTAAATTGTTTTTGACAAATTTTCATAATTTTAATTAATTGTTATTAATCTATACAATAAAGATAAGAAAATATGAACTAATAATTAAATTACTTTTTTACTAAAAAAACGAATAATCTAATTAAGATCCATTACAATAAAATTATTTTAAAAAGTTTTAAAAGAAATCAACAAAATTAGTAGTAATTTAATCAAAATTGATTATTGATACATTATTATAATTCAATTTAACAAAAATAATAAAAATATTTATTTAATTTTCATTTATTTTTTACTGTAATTTGATACTTTTGCTTTTTTTATTTTATTTAACTGAATTAGTAAATTAGAAACTCTTTAATTTAGAAAATAAAAAAGAATTCCTGTTAATGAAGTTAAAATTAACCCCAATTTCTTTAAATTTATAAAATTTTCTATTAATTGATTAGGAATTATAAATAAATGAATAAATTTGATTAAAAGGTCATGTTTTATCAATTCTTTATTTTCTCATTTTTCTAATTCCTATTGTAGAAAATGAATTCTTAAAAATTTAAAAATGGAATATTTATAATATTTATTTTAACTTGAATTTAAAAAATGATAATTGGAAAATTATAATGAATAATATTGAGAGAATATGGGCTGCATTAAATTTAGAAGACGTAGATAGAGTCCCAACTCATTTAATATATTTAGATGCAAACAATGTAGATAAAATATTAGGGCCTCCCCCAAAATCTGATTTCGAAGTAATAGAGCAGTTAAAGATAGATTTTCCGGATGATTGGTTAAATCAATTAAACAATGTAGTTGAAGACATGGAAACTGACATTTTTACGCGTATGGTAAAAGCAGTTCTAAAATTGGATATCGATTGTGTACAAGTTGGCTTTTTAACTCTAAAATTCATAAATGATCATGAAATGGTCGATATTTTTGGAAGATTAATTGAAGCATTAGATAATGAAGGAAATATTTATCCGTTTTATAAATGTGGACTTATTGATTCAGTTGAGAAATGGTACGAATATAAGAAAAACATCCAGGAAATTTATGCTACTAAATATTCAAAAATGGCTAAACGCTTTTATAGAAAAATTAATAGAAAATTTAAAGAACAGACTATAGTTTTTGTTACTAATGATATTCAAGGGATTTGGGAATCTGCTTGGCAGGGATTTGGAATGGAATTTTTTGTAAAACAATTGTATGGCAATCGACCTTTAGCTAAAGATGTCTTTAAGACCATAACTGACTTTACTATTAGTTGTTATATGTCATATATGGATGCAGGTGCTAAAGTTTTTGTTGAATCCGAGGATTTAGCTTTTAAAACTGGTCCAATGATGAGCCCCAAAATTTTTCATGAGTTATTGGTCCCATGCTATCAGCGATTAACTGAAGCGGTACATTCAAGAGGTGGTAAAATTATTTTACATACTGATGGAAATATAATGCCTTTATTAGATTATATTGTTGAATCGGGTTTTGATGGACTTCATAGCCTTGAACCAACAGCTAATGTAGATTTAAATTATGTTAAGAAAAAGGTCGGGGATAAATTGTGCCTTTTAGGAAATATTGATGTTGGAGCTGTACTTACTCATGGGTCAAAAGAGGATGTCTATAAAGCAGTTAGGTATGCAATTAAAGCAGCTGCTCATGGTGGCGGATTTATTCTATCAGCAAGCAATATGATAAATTCAGTAAAAATAGAAAATATAAAATGGATGGTAGAAGCTGCAAAAGAATTTGGAAATTATCCCATTTCTCTTTAGTATATATTAATATTTTAAAATAAATTAGATTTATCTATTATATTAGAGGGCTAATATGGTCGTTATTGAAATTGGAATAATGAAAAATGGCCTAATTGTATTTAATAGGTCCTATCATGATGAAAAAGAAATTAAAATTGATATTGATTTAAGAGGAGCATTCTTAAGTGTAATTAATTCTTTTATAGGGGAAACTACACCAAATGAAATTGAAATATTTAAAATGAAAAAATATAAAATAATCATATTAAACTGTTTAGAACCTAATTTAATTGATAGTAATATCTGTATTTTTTGTATAGGAAGCACAAAATTAGATGAAAAAATGATAACAAAAATTTTAGACAATATTTTAAAGATATTTCTCGAAAAATATAATAATTTAAATGATTTTTCAGGTAATGTTTCTATATATAACGAATTTAAAAATATAATTGATAAAATAATCGGTGATTTGTCAAAAAAGCCATCCGATAGGCTAGAATCAATATTGAATTAAGTGGATGAATTATCATTGAAATTTTTTAAAATTAAATAGATTATCAAATTTAAATTATTTTAGAGATTTTAAATTATAATTATGGTCAGAATTTAAAATTGAGAAACAAATTTCTCAAAAATTTTAAATATACCTTTTAAAATAACAAATCAATTAATTATTTTAATTATAAACAATTTTTTTTCTTAGATAGGTAATGATTATTCAAATTTATAATTAAGGATGGAATTTATAATGAAAGTACTTGTAATTGGCGGCGGTCAAACAGGTTATGAAATTTCTAGGATTTTAATGAAGCACGATATTTATGTATATATGATTGAAAAAGATGAGAAAACTTGTGCCCAGCTATCTGAAGGTCTCTCATCTCATATAATATGTGGCGATGCAAAAGACCCTCAAGTTTTAGAATCTGCAGGTATAAAGTCTGCAGATGTTGTAATAGCAGTTACTGAAAACCAATCTACTAATATTTTAATTGGATGTTTAGCTAAAATTTACAAAGTGAAGCGAATTCTTGTCAGAGTTAGGGATCCAATTTATATAGAATCATGTAAAAAATTAGGACTAACTGAAATCATTGATCCAGCTCTAATTACAGCTCAATATCTTATGGCATATTTACGAGGATTAGAATTAGTTGAAGTAATTAATAAAATCATTAGTTTTGCTGATGTAATAAGTATTAAAATATCAAAAGATTCAAAATATTTCCACAAGCATATAAATGAAATATCGTTTCCAAAAGGTACTCATATTCTTGTAATTGTTAGAGAAAATAAAGTTGTTTTACCTGAAAGTAATATAGTTGTTCAAGAAAATGATAAAATAATTTTATTACATAAAAAGACATTAAAAGAAAGTATTTCAAAATTCTTTTTATAAAAAAATAATATTTTATGAAGATTGAGAGGCAATTAAAAATCTAATTTATATCCCTTATTTAAGATTTTGATAGTATAGATGCTCTTCTTTTTCATTATAATTTGATTGATTAAATAACTTATAGTACAAGATAGCATAAGTGGAATTATTAGAAAATAATCCGAAGTCATTTCAATAGTCATTAAAATACAGGTTAATGGCGCTCTAGCTATACCCGCAAAAAATGCTCCCATCCCAACTAATGCAAATACCATTGGGTCAGATATCTGAGTTGGAAATAAATAATAAAATAATATTCCCAAGGTTCCACCGAATGTAGACCCGATAAAGAGTGATGGTGCAAATACTCCACCGCTACCACCACTACCGAGTGTAATAGAAGTAACAATGATCTTAAATAAGCAAAGCATAAGAAGTACAAATAATGGTATCATACCTTTTAATGTCTGTTCAATTGTCTCATAACCAACGCCCATAATTTGTGGCGAGAAAAAAAGAGCAATTAGACCAACACCGATCCCTCCAATTAACGGTTTAATATAATTTGGAATTTTAATTTTATTAAATATTTTTTCTATACCATAAAAAAATTTAACAAACCCTACTCCAAATAGTCCAATTATAACGCCAAAAATTAGATAAATAAAAAAGTCAAATGGAATATTCAAAATATAATTTGATTGAACAACAAATGCAGGATGGTTCCCTAAATATCCAATAGAAATTAGAGTTGCAATAATAATAGAAATTGTTAAATTCAATAACACTTTAATGTCCAGTTCTAATCGACGCAAAATCACTTCAATTCCAAATAGCAGACCACCAAAAGGGGCATTAAAGGTGGCTGCAATTCCTGCAGAAACTCCACATGCTATTAATAATTTTAAATCTTTCTTGTCTAAATTCATTATTTGACCTATAGTCGACCCAGAGCTAGCACCAATTTGAGCAATCGGCCCTTCTCTACCTGCAGAACCTCCAGATCCAATTGTAACACTAGATACTATTAATTTTAATAGCGCTACCCTTTTTTTAATAACTCCATCTCTATATAACATTGCTTCCATTATTTCTGGTACACCATGTCCTTTTGTTTCTTTCCCGAATTTGTTTGTCAATATTCCTACTATTAGACCACCTATTGCTGGCATTAGAATAATATAAACACTCCCAAAATAAAATGGAATCAAATTAAATAGTAATTGATTTAAATAAATCATCAGCCTAAAAAGAATAGATCCATATCCACTAATTATTCCTATAATTACTGATAATATAAATATTAAAATTATTCGATGCCCTTGAAGCTTATAATTTATGCTCTCCTTTAGTTCTTTTAATACTTTTTTTATTTTTGCAATCAATGAAACCACCAATTTGATCATTTAAAATAATCAAATGAAAAAGGAAAATTAATTTACAATATTTGAATCATAATATTAAAATTGTGCAATTGGTATTTTTTCAATAACTTAACAAATTTTCTATAAAAAATAATAGATTTGTCGTCATCTCTCAATTTAATTGGTTTATTAATTTCTATTTTTAAAATTTATTAATAAAATTCAATTAATTTATATTGAAAAATCAAAAGATTGAATAAAAAAGGTCATAACTTTAAAATTTCTAACAATATTGACCAGTTTATAACATACATTTTTATTTTATGATCAAAATTATAAAACTAATAACAAATCAATTTATATACGAAAATATTCATTTATAATTAAAAATATAATAAAAAAATAAAATTTAAAAAAATGAGAAAATATGAGCGAGAATGGTAATGAAAAATGGAAAGAAGGAATAGAATTATTAAGAAAAAAGAATTATAAATCTGCAATTAATAAATTCAATGAGGCAATAACTTATTTTGATAATAAAAACGATGATTTAGGAAAAGCTTCAAGCTTGCTTGGCCTAGCATTAGCGAATATATCTCTTAATAATGATGAAATTGCCTTAAAAATGTTAGAAAAAGGTATTAATATTGTAAAAAAAATAAATTTTAAACCTGGAATTGCTGCTTACTTGCTGAATAAAGGGATTTTATTTCAAAAATTTCAAAAATTTGATATGGCATTAGATAATTACAATTCTAGTTTAAAGTTTTTTTCGGAAATAAACGATATTAATTCTATAAAAAATGTATCAGATTTAATTGAAAAATGTAAAAAAGAGAAAACAACTTTTAATATGTTACGAAATTCAATAAATAATGACAAATAAATTCATAAATTTTAATTATTGATTGAAAAATTTAATAATATTGTTATGAATTATCTAATTCTCCTTTTATAAATGAATCATAAACGCAAACTTTAGGACCTGAACTTGTATATAACATAATAACATCTTCTGCATCTTCGTAAATATCCTTTAATGATTCGAATTTTTGAGGATCTGATTTTATTGTCTCTAAGATAGATTTCAATTCCTTTATTTGTTCGGATTTTTTTGTTCTAGTTTCTATTTCATTGATCAGTCTATGAATTTTTTCCCTTAAGCTGTTATTTGTTTCCATTTTTATTATTCACTTACTTATTTATTTTTGTTTTTAATTCTAATATATTTAAAGTTTTTATAATTTTTAAATTTTTGATTTAATTATTGACCACTTTAACAAATTAGGATTTAATGATATTATGGTGTATATATAACAGCGTTTTATCTATTTTTCACTCAATTTTTCCTATTTATTTTTATTTTCAATATATGTTTAAAGTTAAATTTTTTAGGTAATAATTAATCATGAAAATAAGAATCTAGATTTTTGAAGTCATTTCATTTAATAGATTCAAGAATTTAATAACAATTACATTTAAAAATTATCAACCTTGAAAAGAGAGAAAATAAAAGGGAAAATAAAGTTAAAATTAAGAATTAAAGAAGGGCTTTAAATAAATGCATTAGTCCACTGGTCATTATATATTGTTGAATTTGTCTAGTACCACCTACAATTTCCTGAATTCTTGATACACCAAGAAGGTCATGTATTAAGGTATTATCACAGACTCCTGCACCCCCCATTAGATTTGCCATTTCATAACAGCATCGTTCTGTTAATATAGATGCATTATATTTTAACTGGCTAGCTGAGATAGCCAAACTTTGTCTAATTGCATTAGGGATATTTCCTTTATATTTTATATATTTTTCGTCATAATTTTCAGCAAATTTTAGAATTGCTTGGAAGAGATTGGCTGTTTTTGCCCAATAGTCTGTCAAGGTAAAAGCTACTCCTTGAAATTTAATTACTGGATTTTTAAATTGTTTTCTCATACTTGCATAGATTGCAGCATGAGCAATTGCACCCCAGCTTTGTGCAACATCTTCATAGGCAATTCCAAGGCGTTCAGTAAGAAGTCCTTCAAATAAATTATCCCTACCTTTACCTGGCCCGCCAAGAACGTATTCTTTTGGCACTCGCAAATCTTTTAGTTCTTCTTTTCCAATCCATAATTTAGGTACCCAAGGTATGTTAGCTCTCTCACAGTTCCATCCCTCCCACGAAGTATCAATTAAAAATTGGCACATACCTTTCCAATCATTTTGTATTGTGGTCGCATAACCAACTGCATATTTCGATTTTGGAGCATTAGTGTTAAAAATCTTAGTCCCAGAAACAGAATAGCTCCCATCATCATTTTCTACACAAGTTGTTAACATATGGGTAGCATCAGAACCTCTTTCAGGCTCAGTAATTAATATACAACCAATTGCCTGCCCCGTGACTAACTCTTTTAGAGCTTTTAATCTCACATCAACATTATCGTGGTGTTCCGCAATAGGATTAATACATAACGTAGTTGCACCAATACTCATATTAAATTGAGGATCAAAAAAATCAACGGCAAGACATCGTAACATATCATATGTTAAACCCCACTTATCTCCATAATCCATGTCAATCTCATCAAATTTATGACCTCTGGAAATATACCCTTTCTTCCCAAATATTGGCATATATTGGTATACATCTTCGTCCATACTATGAGTAAAGTTATTCTCTTTATCAACTTTTAAAGCGAAATCTTCAACTTCCTTTAAGAACTCCATTTGCTTTTTGTTTAAAATAGCCTGAAGGTTCATATTAAGCCATTTATAGCGGTTTTCCAACTTTAATGCGTCCAAGATCTCATCATTAACTGCTTGAACTTTAAATTTGGACATTTTAATCAACTCATCATTTTTAATTGGTATTCTGACCAATAAGTTTTAATTTTCAATATTTAAATAATTAAATCTTTTAATTTTTTATATTTTGAACTGTATAATTGTACCTAAAAAGAAAATAATTATTAATATTTTGTAACATTATTTTTTGTACAATTTTAAGGGAAAAAAATAGGTCTTATATCTTAACTAATTAAAAATTAAGAATAAAATCATTTTATTTAGTTTATTTAAAATTTTATTCTGATCTGGGATATGTATTGAATTGATTTATCTTTTTAAATTTTAAAAAATAATTTAAAAAATAATAATATGAATTCAAATTGAAATAATCTAATAAATTTTCCATTCAAATTCAATATAAAGACTTATACCTAAATTTTAATAAATCAAATAATTAAAAATCGAAATATATTAATGATTATTATTAAACAAATTTTTATTTAAATAAATAATAGGAGATAGACAAAATGGACTATGACCCATTGTTCTGGGAACGACTTTTCTGGTTGATAAAATATTCAGATTCTATTAATTTTACTAATATTTTAAATGAGGTTCTTGTTTTTGCATTGACATTCATGGTAATTTATCATGGATATAAAAAATATGGGATTAAAAAAATAGTTCTATTCTTTTCAGGAGGATTTCTATTTGCCGCTTTAGAAGAGAATGAAATGATATTAGCTGGTTATGATTTAAAAGGTACAACATTTATGGGTATTGAAGTCCCAATGACTTATTATTTCAATTATCATGGTTATATACTCTGGTTTATGGCAGTACCTATAGTTGTGGCTTGCTCATGGTTTCTTATTACTTATACATCTGTCCAAATAACTCAGAAAATAACAAAAAGGTTTGTAATTTCTTCATTACTCGGTGCATTTATTGGAATGAGTATGGACCTAATGATAGACCCAATAATGATCAGAAAATATAATTGGATTTGGTTGGCTGATTTAGACCAGGCTTTCTGGATACTTCAAGTCCCAATTTCAAATTTTATTGGCTGGTTTTTATTGATTTTCTCTTTTAATTGGCTATTTTACTGGTATCATGATAAATATCTCGAAAAAAGAAATTGGAATCAATGGAAAAGTATTCTAATGTTTTATGTCTTAATGTATGCGGTCTTAATCATAGTTGAATTCATTACAGTTGGTATAACCTTAGCATTATTCCCGTTTTATGGCATTGACATTTCTTGGTGGGCTTGGCCAAGTTGAGGTGATAAAAATGAGAAAATGGATACCTATAGTTGGATTTTTGAGCTTTTTCCTGATAAATTTAATTTCAGGAATATTATTAATTTCAGGGATTGTTCCTCCATTATATTACGAAGACCCTCCCTTATACGTCCCTCTGACATATTTAGACCTGATATTTTTAATAGGTTTGAATTTACCTTCTTTAATTATCGTAGCGTTTGCAATTGTTAAAACTAAAAACTCTGAAGATTGAAATTAATGGTCGATGTAATTTCTTAATTTTAATTTTTTTTTATTTCATTGATGTAATCTTGGTGTATTTAATTCTTAACCATGAATTTAAAATCAATAAAAATATTTACTCAATTTTTCATTTAGTTTGGAATTTTTATAGTAAATGAAGGTTTTTTTTCTATTTAAATTAAAAAAATAATGATCAAAAATTACTTTTTGCTCTATCTGCGAGAATGGACTTTATATTTCTAATATTTTTTGGAGCAGTTAATGCCGTTAAGGTATAAAAAATGCCCGTCCCAATATAAAATAATTGGATAAATACCATTGCATAAATCCAGCTATTTGTAAATCCAACAAATGGGACTAGTAGGATTTGAAAACTAGAAAGTATAAATGTGCCCAAACTTCTACCAATACCATTAGTAAAGTTGGATAGTCCAAATAAAGTCCCTCGGTGTTCAGGTAAATTGACATCTCCTACTAGTGCAAAAAAATTCGGTGAATCCGCTGACATCATCATCGCAGCAAAAAAGGAACATATAAATGCAGTCAAAAAAAATGGATTAGTAGCAAGTTGCTCAAATATAAAAATTACTGGATTTGTAAAAGAAACTGTGGTAAAATTATATGGGATTAAAAGCATCACAATAAAAAGCGGAATTCCCGTAAATGAGCCTATTGCACTAATTATGGACCTTCCTTTATAGGTTTTTTGTTGCAATTTATCACCTATCCATCCGAATAATATCGAGAAAACTCCCCCCAATTGAAACAATGCCGCAATTATACCACCTACTTTTAGACCGTCTTTTATTGTAAACCCATAAACAGCGATTTTATATGCAAAAACACTGGGCAAAATCGCAATAGCTCCCCATCCAATTTGCGCAAAAGCTCCTTGTAATATTAAAAAGACATTTGATCTGTTTGTTATTATCATTTTTAAATCTGATTTTTTTATTTTATATTCATATAGTTTTCCTTCCTCAAATAACCGTTTCAATTCTTCTTCAGTTCCTCCTCGTTTTGGGTCCTCAGTAAAAAAATATAGGACAATAAATAAAAAAGTAACTATCGAAATAACAAGAAATGGAAAAGACCATCCAAAATCTGGCGCATATAATATGGCAATAAAATATCCAACCATAGTTCCAGCAGCTTGAGAAAGCCCCCACAAAGAAAGAGCAAGTCCCCTCTTCTTTGGAGAAATATAATCCACTATAATTGAAAAACCAACTGATGCTATACAGCCAAGACCAACTCCAGTTAGAACCTGGAAAAATAATAACATATACGCATTTACTGAAAAATAAGTTAGAAAATTCATTATAGCCCACAGCAAAGAGCCATATATTAACAACTTTTTACGTGGATATTTATCTCCCCAATAACCCCAAAAAAAACTAGTAAAAGCAATAATAAATGTTATCAAAGATATTATATTCAAAACTATATTATCGCTAATTTTTAACTCTGATGCTACTAAACTCGTAATAGCCGGCAAAATTGCAATGGCAGCATTGTCCAAAGAAGCCATTATAATGAAAATAATAATCGTATAAAGATACTTTTTATTCATTTAAAATTCACTACATCTTAATAAAAATAAAAAGAATAAACTACTATTTAAAAATAATTTAATGTATAAAAATAAATCAATAATCAATTATTCAAACATTGACTGACCAAATTAAAAGTCTTTTATCTGTCATTACTCTTTTCGTTATTATCAATTCAATCTTTTTTCTTCATTTTTTTAAAAATTTATACTTATTACTCTCATTAATTTTTCATTTTGCTATTTTATATTTTCTAATTCTTTATTTTTAGATACCATATACTATTTATAATTAATTTTTATTTTAAAGATAGATTAAAAGTGCATATTTAAAGATAATATAAATTTAAAAATGGAATATCATTCAAAATTTAATTATGAAATTTAGAAGTTTCCTCAAAATGCCAAATATTTCAAAAACGATAGTTATAAAAGTTTTTTATATTATTTCTGCTCACTTTTATATAAATGGATTTATCAATTTTTGAATAGAGTTCATAAGTGGTTAGACCAATTGGAATAATTATTCAGTTATTGGTTATAGTAAATTAATAAAAAATGATTCTAAAAATAGAAAAAGGAGTAAAATTTAGAGTTTTTCGAATTTTGCCTTTTTATATAGTATATCCTTACCAAGATACTAATTATTAATATTACATAATAAAATCCAAACTCATCAATAGAAATGTTTGTCTGCAAGGTATTAATTGATAGTGTAATAGTTATAAATGCTATATTCAAGGCACATCATAATACTGTGGAATCATTATAAATAATTGTGTAGTTCCAGGTACCTTGAAGATTTGTATTAATATTTATAACAAGAGGTGCGTTGTTGTTTTATGGTTTTCAGTCCAAATAATTCCTTTCGTTTAGTATTACCGCATAAAAGCCGTCCGCTATATCGTCACATAATTTCCATATGATATTTGACATACTATTTAGAAGATATTTTGAATCTATCGGATAAATAATTAAAAGAATAAAAAGAAATAAATAAATATAAAAAATATTATAATTAAATAGAGAAAACAAGTCAAAAATTGTAGATAAAAGGTGATTTTTACAATTCAAGTATCAACTCATTTTATTGTAGGAATAATTATTCAATATTTAGTTTTTAATTATTTGAAAATATTTCCAATATGGGCGCTAATAATAATAACTATTGTATTTGGATTTTTATCACATGCAATTTTGGACCCACTTGCTGCTAAATTTACATATCACCCACCTGAAGCCAATTGGCATGATATTTTTTGGGTATCATATCATTTAGGGATATATATTTTAACTATTGTAGTAATCATTTTTTTTATACAATATTGGATAGGAATGATAGCTTCGATTATACCTGACATTTTAGATTGGGGTGCTCGTGCTTTGAGAAAATTTAAGATTTTTCATCTTGAATGGTATAATGAACCTTATGTCCACAATTTTATTGACCGACCTATGCTTAATTTAATGAGTGGAATTAAAGGGAATATAAATAAAAAGAGTAAAGTTTTGTTTGAGATAATTTTAGATTCATTATTATTGATATTGGCGATAATAATGGTCTATTTTTAATATGTTATATAAAAGAGTTAAAAATTTAAATAAAAAATATATATATTTGATTAAAAATTTTATACTTTAATAAGATTGGTTATCAGAATGGATTATATAAAATTTGGAATAATTGGGACTGGGCAAGCAGCAAGATTTCATATAAATGGTGCAAAAAACCATTCGAATGTAAAATTTGTTGCTGCATATGACATTGTAGAAAAGAGCGTCCAAAAATTTGCCAAAAGACTCAAAGTCGAAGGTTTTACTGATCTTGATAAGTTTCTTAATAGTGATATTGATGCAGTCCATATAAATGTGCCACATTATCTTCATAAGGATTTAGTCATTGAAGCAGCGAAAGCAGGTAAACATATTATTTGTGAAAAGCCAATGGCAAATACTTTAAAAGAATGTGATGAGATGATAAATGCGACAAAAAAGGCGGGAGTAAAGTTTATGGTAGCAGAGAATCATAGGTTCTTACCTGCGCATAAATATATTAAAGGTGTAATTGAAAAAGGATTAATTGGAGATGTATTCTTAATTAGGTCTTACGAGGGGGCATATGATGATCCGACAAAATTTTGTGACCCTAATCACTGGATGTTTTCATTTGATAAAGGGGGTGGTGGTGCATTATTTGACCAAGGAGTACATAAATTTGCAACAATAAATTGGCTTCTTAATGATAAAGTAGAGTCTGCACAAAGTTGGTGTATAAAAACCATA
>Ga0190360_1001348_pt1 | contig 12780 bp, 10 predicted proteins | sample 48721834_MG_FD_161271 | JGI IMG/M metagenome (GOLD analysis project Ga0190360, IMG submission 161271) | Hydrothermal vent microbial mat bacterial communities from Southern Trench, Guaymas Basin, Mexico - 4872-18-3-4_MG | ecosystem: Environmental > Aquatic > Marine > Hydrothermal vents >... | reverse complement strand
AGGACACGCTGGTTTATCACTGGACGTGGGAGAAGGTGCACGACTATTCATATCCTCTTCCAATGCCGTGGTGTATGATAGAGACATGGAATGATTTCAATCAGGCAACAGAGATAGAACCGAGTACAGACTGGGATTATATATTCGATGTAATGACTCGAAACCATGCGAGACGTTTCAAGAGCACTCTACCGCCAGATTCTGTCGGTGTGGAGAATATGGGTCTTTTGGTTCCGCAGCATGTTTATCAGGCTCGCATTGCTGCCAAAATAAGGCCTTCAGAGGCAGCAGCAATAAACTCAAAGATCGAGGAAGCGTTGGATCTTTTCTTCGAAAGGGAACATCTGAAGGCTGTATCAAAGGCAGATCAGGCAGCAGGCATTGCACCAAAACCAATTACAATAAAGGCAGTGGGTGATACATTTGTCCAGATATCATGGCAGTCAGCAGATAGGGCTAACTCTTATAACGTATATTATTCCACAGATCGTTCCAGATTCGAACCGTGTGCTTATTACAAGCCAGAGAAGGTTTCTGCAGGAGACGTGACTCAGTACACCCTGTATGGTCTGAATCCTGGTACTAAATACTATATAGCGGTTACAGCAGCAGACACAAATCTTGGGCTTTATGCGAATGACAGCTGGTTTGAGAATACGATCACTGGTGCAGGTGTTAAGAGTTTTACGACCTCTGGTGCTACAGGAGTGTCGGATAATGATGATCTTGTTCCTAAGGAGTTCAGGATGAGTCAGAATTTCCCGAATCCATTCAATCCGATAACGACCATAGAATATGCGCTTCCTGAGGCTCAGCATGTTGTGCTGAAGATCTATGATGTTCAGGGTCGTGAAGTAAAGACACTGGTTGATGAATATCAGCAGCCTGGTGTTTACAGAGTTAAACTCGAGGCAGCAGGCCTTGCGAGCGGAGTATATTTCTGCAGATTAATCTCCAAGAAATACAATAAGATTATGAAGATGATGCTGATCAAGTGATATGGAATAACAGAGGCTATAATTAAGAATCGGATATTAATATAAACAGCAAAGGCCGCAAAGAGTACTTATCTATCAAACACTCTTTGCGGCCTTTATGTATGAATAGAACTTTTATCTCTTCTTTGAAGGAATGAATTTCACATCCACAGTGATCGCTACGGGAAGAGGTGTTTCTGGAGCTATGAGCAGGTTGGTTACTCTGTATGGAAGATCGATTTTTTTCTTGAATGCAATAGAATCCTCTCTGGCCTGCACGCTGAATAGTACGGTTTTGTGGGGGTAGAGCGTGATTCTTTTTGGAGCCTTAACTTCATCAAGGCTTGAGTCAGAAATCAGTCTGAAGACCAGGTCAGAGCTATTATGAATTTGTAGTGCTACCTTTGCCCTCCCCTTTAGAACAAGCTTCTGGTTTTTAATTGAAATCGAATTTTTAAAGATTGGTCGAAGGAATCTTTCTTCACCGATGAGTTTGTCTTTGAAATATACTGCTGTGCGTCGTGAAAATAGAGCCTTTTTGATTTCCTCTTTTGTTCGCTTCTTGGCAAATACTAGAGTCATGGAACGGTGATCGCCTCGAGAAAAATCAAAAAACATGTTTGTCGGGATATGAATGTCTGAGTTGCCAAACATTGTTAGATTCTTGTCCAGACACCATCTATGCACCTCAGGATAGTATTCTGTACTGTTGACCACCTCTATTCCGTTTAACCATCCTTTATTTAAAAGCTCTGTATGATCCTGATACCATCGGGCAACTCCATCTGGCTGCTGTCCTCTCCATCCAGGATGATTCCATATAATAAATCCTCCCTGTTTAACAGCAGCAGCTATGGCATCGATATACTCTTCCTTGACAAGTTCTGAACAGTCATTAAGAAAAATTGCATTTAGATGACCAGGTGGCATGCTTCGTGTGATTTCACCACCTCTAATAAGAATGATCCCAAGTCGCTGTGCAGTGCCCTGGGCAATTTCAAAGGCTCTATTGTGATTTGTAACCACATCTGATTGATGCGGCTGATATTCTATATGATCTGTAATGGCTATGGCATCCAAGCCCTCACGCCACGCCTCCTCGACACGAACCGTTGGCCACACATTTCCGTCAGAAAAAACTGTATGCATATGAAAATCGCACTTTAATGTAATATATCCCAGGATATTGGGTATATCGATCTCATCTCTGAGCATTGATTGCCCAACAGCAGAGACCGATTGGAATAATATTAAAATAAGAATCGGAAGGGTTAGTCTTGACTTGATTTTAAACATTTTCACTGATTACCTCCATTATTTTAAAAACAACAACAACTATCTCTAACAAATCCATGATTAGTTTATTTTCTATTTTTTACATACTCCTCAAGCCATCTTGTCATCTCCCAGAGAGTATGCATAATCGACTCTCTCGCACGGTATCCATGACTCTCATATGGAAGCATGACAAGACGTGCCTTTGCTCCGAGTCCTTTCAGGGCATGGTAGAAACGCTGGCTCTGTATTGGAAATGTGCCTGAATTGTTATCTGCCAGGCCGTGTATAAGAAGTATGGGCTCGTTTATCTTGTCAGCATGCATGAATGGCGACATTGCAAAATATATCTCCGGTGCTTCCCAGAATGTTCTTTCCTCAGATTGAAAACCGAATGGTGTGAGTGTTCTGTTATAGGCACCGCTTCGTGCTATTCCTGCTGCAAACAGGTCTGAGTGTGCCAGTAGATTAGCCGTCATGAATGCACCATAAGAGTGTCCTCCAATGGCAATGCGTCTGGGGTCAGCAATACCTCTCCTTACTACCTCATCTACTGCTGCCTTGGCACTCGCAACAAGCTGTTTAACGAAGGTATCGTTTGGCTCCTCATCTCCTTCACCGATGATAGGCATTGTAGGCCCATCCAGAACTGCATATCCCATTGTAAGCCAGAGCTGGGGCCTGCTCCAGCTTATTCGAGTAAACTGATAGGGCGATCCTCTGACCTGTCCTGCAGCTCTGGCGCTCTTATATTCTCTTGGGTAGGCCCACATGAGCATCGGAAGTGGACCATCTTCAGGCTTGTAGCTTGGTGGGAGGTAGAGGGTAGCGGTGAGCTGTACGCCGTCTTCTCTTCTGTATTTGATTAACTCTTTTTTTATGTTTTTCAATTGTGGGGTGGGGTGAGGGAAGAATGTTATTTGTACTAAATCTTTCTTTGCCAGATCTCTTATAAAGAAGTTAGGGGGCTGTGAGTTTGATTCCCGTCGTGTAATAAATTTTTTTCCTTTGCTATCAAGAAGTCGGACAAAGTATTCATAATAAGGCCCTTCACAGCGCCAGATACGTTCTGTTTTCTTTGTTTTCAGATTTAATCTGTCAAGGAATGGTCGATTACCTTCCGGAGATGCTCCGCTTCCACTTAGGAAGATTGTCTTTCCCTTCTCTCCGGTCAAAAGCACAGAGGTTCCATATGAGGAGCGTATCATCACGGGTCTGCCAGGATCAGAATATCGATCCTCATAGGATCGGTCAAACAGAAGTCGTGGTTTTGAGCTTCTGTGATCAGGCTCGATTATCCAGGTACGAGTCCTGCGGGTTCGCCACCATGATTCAGAAACTAGTGCAACCCTGCCGTTTCCCCAGTTGATTCCAGAGTAACGATATTTCAGAGATATTATCGGTATGCTCTCTCCTTTAAAAGGGGCCGGAAGCATATAGACTCTATCTCTAATATCGGTCTTTCTTTTTGGATCACCACCGTCCTGTGCCTCAACCCACACGAGTGTTGAGGGAGCATCTGAGCGCCAGTGGAAAGAACGCGGACCTGTGGGTACTGCACCGAATCCGATTGGAACATTTTCTGCAAGTGGAAGATCGGCCACAGTTTTCACAAGATTACCTTCAATGTCCCATATCTCAACACTGTATGGGAACCGATATGCAGGAACAAGATATGAGAATGGACGGTGCAGTTTTTCAACAAGAAGATACTTTCCATTCGGAGATGGATCAACATTGCTGAATAGAAAAGATTTGCTCAGTGTTTTAGATTTTCCATCTAAGGTTATTTTTATTATCTGGGAGGATGCATAGTATTCAAAGAGATTCTCATCGTAGGGGCTCTTTAATAGATCCTGATATGTTCTTGCAGGGGCTTTCCTGCCGGTGGTTTCCTGAATGATTGGCCCAATCGGGATTTCAGGGGCCTCGGGAGGTTTTCCGCGGTTCGGGTCCACTATTCTGCAAATCAATGTTTTGCAGTTCGATACCCATTCGTATGGTGAGCCGTAGATTCCATTGAGTCTTGCGGAAGATAATTTTTTTGCCGATTTTGTCTTTAAATCTACAAGCCATAACCTGAGTCCATCGCTCTCAAGATTTGTAAACGATATGAATTTTCCGTTTGGTGACCACTGAACATGCCGGATGTTCGGATTCTCTGGTAGATTTTTGATTGCGAATTCTTCACCTGTTCTGATGTTCTTTAATTTCAAGTTTATATAATATAATGATCTGGTTGCTGTATTTGTGTTTGGGTTGAATCTGATTCCTGCAAGACGGAGTTCGGGTTGTGCAAGATCTCTTATAGATGGAAGCCCTGAAAGCTCCATGATCAGCATCCATTTGTTTAGAGGTCCAATCATTACTGATGGAGTTGGTGGAGCATCTATCAAATCGGCAATGACCTTTGGCGGCATCTTATAAGTATTGACAATCTGAGGCTGAGCCAGAGTCGACATTAAAAGCAAAATGGAGACGATCAATACAGGATGTTTGAATGGCTTAAAGTTTTTATGTGACATTTTTATTCCTCCTTTGATTTTTTGAATCTATTTTATTACTTATATTTTTTCCTTGATTTAAACTCTGGAGACTCCTTTACGGCTGTAAATAAAATTTTGAATGCTTTTGCAATTAACTTCCAACTGCTCCTTGTGAGCTTGGCAGGAGTCTTACCAACATCTTTCCATCCATCGCTGTTTAAATCATCGGGTGGTATGCTGACCTCATCCCAGTTTTGAAAAAGTCTTCCCCAGTCGCTCCGCAAAATTTTTATTACCCTGATCTGATGAGCAGGATACCAGAAGAAGTCGTGATAGACAACGCTTGCAATGTAAGACCAGGGTGCAAGGATAGTCTTTAAACTCCATTCAAGAACTTTTTTGAGTTTGCCCCAGTAGATTCTATGCTGCATTCGACTTGCAAATGTCATCTTAACAAAGGGTCCGACAAAATTCCAGTTCTCCTTGACAAGTTCCCTGTCACCAACTATCTCTATTTCTTTTAAGTCTCCACAGCCCAGTCCTCTCTGGTGTGCGAGACGAATATATTTGAGATCGTTCATTGGGTCGAATCCCATTAGTTTTGCAGAAACCGCATCGATTGCTACCTGATCTGCCGATGCAAGTATAACATTTTTAATATGAGGAATCATACATCGAGGTCCTGGCCCATCACCTGCAAATGTTCCATCCATTACTGCAAAGATGCCTGTGTGGATTTTTTGCTGGATCATCAAAAGATCGACAAGGGTTTCATGAATCACGGGATGCGTCCAGTGACGCCTTTCGTTCAGCAGTCCGCCGAATGCATTCTTCATGGCTCCTGTTGTTGTTGTAAATATATGTGTTTTAACAGTTGGAAGATGAAGTATATTTTCACCAATGAAGCGTTTTGGAATGAAAAAACCTTTAGGATATACCTTGTTTAGGACGAGGAATCTATCTGCAAGATCACCAACTGCATCACGTATATGAATCCACTCTTCATTTTCATAGAGATGAATGTTTCTCAGTCCGTGAGATGTGATCACGTTGATTTGTTTATTCTCCCTTTCTCCTAAGTGAGCATCTATGACAACGGTCTTGTTGTGACATGCGTGAATGAGGTTCGGATCAAAGCCATCTTTTTTCATTGCTCTGATTACACCATCCAGCTGCCAGGGCGTGGTAGAGCTTCCAGGATAAAAGAAATGCCAGCTTATGTTGATCTTAAGGGCGGTGTCTCTGTCCTTTTTAAGATATTTTTGATATTCTGCCAGATTCATCAATCTGTGGTAATCTTTTAAAATGGTGGATGGTGAAGTTCTTAGAATGGCAACCTTTGACTTTTTCATTTAAACTTCCCTTTTTAATAATTTAAAATACTTTCTCCCTTTCAATTTTTTAAGATCGCTCTTGAGCTTTCTAACATCGTTCTTTACACTTTCCATGATTTCGCGGGATTTGTGAAAATCGAGTATCTGGATGTTTATAAGATCTGGTTTTATATAAACTTCCGGCTTTACAATCTCTAACTGATTTTTAACAAATACTGTCTCCATTATCTGGTAGGACATCATTATAGAATCGAATATGGAAGGCATCTGATCTTTTCTGGAGGGGACATTCTTGCCAGATACATCTATTGCTATGAGAATATCGCAGCTGTTTCGTATTATATTCATTGGAAGAGGATTGACTGTGCCCCCATCAACCATGATGATTCCATCAATCCTCACAGGCTCAAAGATTGCAGGGATCGATATGCTTGCCCGTATAGCAGGAATGAGACTGCCCGATTGAAAAATGATCTGTTTTCTATTCCAGAAATCTGCTGCAACAATTTTCAGTGGTATTTTCAATTCCTCAAATGTTTTTACAGGAAGATGCTTTTGCAGAAATTCTTCCACTCGTTTCCCCTTGAGAAGACCCTTGGGTCGCAGAATTGAAATGTCGATCATTTTGCCGTACTCAAATAGATCGATTGTCTCTGCCAACTCTTTCATCTCTGCACCAGACATGCCTGCAGCATAGAAACTTCCTATAATAGAACCAATGCTTGTACCCGATATAATAGATGGTTTAATCTTCATTTCATCCAGTGCTCTGCAGAACTCTATATGACAAAGTCCTCTTGCACCTCCTCCTCCGAGAGCGAGTCCAATTTTCTTCATGATTTTAGGTTTCCTTTTTATTATCGAATATAAATTTTTGCATTTCCTGTAAATCCTGTTACCTCAGATTTTGTCTTGTTAGGAAAGACCTCGACTCTTATTCTTCTGCTCTCTAACATTTCTACCAGTAGTATGCCGGGTGTGTGGAAGGGAGAGGGTTTGGAGAGTTCATATTTGACCATTCCGCTCGAAGAGTTCACATCTTTTGGGCTGGGTGTATTTCCTACTACTCGTCTGTCAAATGGAGCTATTGCCAGGGTTCCCCCGCATGTGATGCGGATTATCGATGGATCGTAATCATCATAAACAAATGCAAGCTGATTTGCGCTGTATATATAACTTGCTGCCTCCGATGTAAGAGGCGTTCCTTCGAGGAACCAGTTGCCGGAGAGGGTTCCATCGATATCGAAATCGATCTTTCCTCCACGAGGCTCTACTGTTCTTGGATTTTTATCAAGGAGAGCATTTCTTATCTCATCGGAAAAATAGAGGTATGGATTTCCGCAGTGAAGGTAGAATTCATGATATCTTGCATGTACAATGAAATTTCTCGTTGTATCATAATCTACTACACCCATGTCTACTGCACCTGTTGCAGGATTACCGTAACCTATGAGATCGCCAGCCTCTACTTTCTCTCCTTCTACTATCTGATCTGTCAGATTCTCAACATGGTCTAAATAGGAGTAGAATGTTGATGTATGTTTGAATTCGATCCTGAAGTCGCCTCCTCCTGTGTTAGAATATACAGTGGTAATTTTACCGTCAGCATATGCCCGAACCTCTACCAAATCGGAACCATTCAAATAGAATCCAATATGATTTGTGGGAAATGTGTGGTCTGGAGGATTGAGATTTCCCAGAGGCGTTGCTTTTCTTATATCATCATACTCTATTGGTGAGACTGTAAAGGTTACAGGGCCCTTGGATTCAGTTATCGATTTTTTATTGCAGCATAAAGAAGAGAGGAGGAAAACAAAAGCTAAAAGAATGACTGAATTATATATAGGTTTCATTTTAAACGCCTTTCTCAATGAACTATTTAATGAACCGATCATAGGAACGGCAATCTCAGTATTAAATTAAAAACAATTTTGATAATCACAAGTAAATTGTTTGTCCTGCCGTTGTTGATTTTTAACACTCTTTTATTTATATTTGATACCAATCATGCTAAAGAGAATAAAACACAAGACTATCGTTCCTATTATAAACTATTTTGGATCAAAAAAAGAGAGCCGGCACTTTTCGGATCCTCCAATAATCATCGGAGCATGTGGAAGGTCTGGAACGACAATATTGCTTTCCATACTCGATGCTCATCCGCATATCTACAGCATACCCGAACAGACGTATGCATTCATGAAGTGGAGAAGAGTGGAAAATTCTGAAAATGGCAGTTCGAGATATACTGCGGCAGGATATTACCGCCTCTACAGGAATTTACTGTTTCGCAGGATTCCTGAATCTACAACACGTTGGTGTGAAAAGACCCCGATGAATGTACGCTACTTTGAGCAGATTCTTGATTATTTCGGGGATCACGTAAGGTTAATTCATATTGTCAGAGACGGAAGAGATGTTGTGACCTCCAGTCATCCATATGCTCCTGGAGAGTACTGGGTGCCTATTAGCCGGTGGATAAACGATGTCTCGGCAGGATTGCGGTTTATAGATCATCCACAGGTGTTGACCATAAGATATGAGGATTTGATAAACTCATATCAGGATACAATTAAAAAGATTTGTGATTTCTTATGCGAGGAGTGTACTCCTCATATGTATTCCTGGATAGAGCACACCCGAGTAAGGAAAAGCAGACACTGGTTTGGTACGGTAAAGGATCTCTATACGAGCTCTATTGGAAGATGGAAGGAGGAGAAACACAGAGAGCGGGTGGATGAGCTTCTGGCAGATAAAAAGGCTGTTGAATTATTAAATAGATTTGGTTATTTGTAGGAGTTCAGAGGGCCGGCTCATTCTTTGGGTCGGCCCTCTATATTTTTATTCGATAAGTTTTTTATAATCATCTGGAGAGAGGAGCGAATCGAGTTCACTCTTATCGGAGATTTTTATTTTTAATATCCAGCCTTCCCCATAAGGATCTTTGTTGACTTTTTGAGGCTCAGATTCCAGTGCAGAGTTGACTTCAATGACCTCACCAGACAGCGGAGCATAAAGATCTGCAACTGCCTTGACCGCCTCTATATTTCCGCACGCTTCGAACTGCTTTGTCATATCGCCCTGTTTGGGCATCTCAATAAAGACTATGTCTCCGAGTTCTCCCTGGGCATATTCTGTAATTCCGATTATAGCTTCTTCTCCTTCAACTCGAGCCCATTCGTGATCTTTTGTGTAATAAAGATTGTCAGGAATATTCATTTCTCACCTCTATTCGTTTGTTTCTGGTTTGAGTTTAAAATGTTCAAGAAAATGAGTATTAAAGTTGCCTTCATTGAAATTTTTATCCGATATAACCTGTTTGTGAAATGGTATTGTAGTCGGGACTCCCTCGATAATGAACTCCTCTAATGCCCGTTTCATTCTACTTATTGCTTCCTCGCGATTGTTCCCATAGGCTATTAGTTTTGCAAGAAGCGAATCATAGTTCGGAGGGATTTGATACATCGCATAGGCGTGTGTGTCGACCCTTATACCCATTCCGCCAGGCTCATGAAATGCAGTGATTTTACCAGGCATTGGTCGGAAACCCTTAAATGGGTCCTCTGCATTGATGCGGCATTCGATAGCATGACCGTGGGGTTCGAGTTCCATGTGGATGTCATTTATCGAACCTCCAGCAGCCACTCGAATCTGTTCCTTTAATAGATCGAGTCCGTAGACCATCTCGGTTACAGGATGTTCGACCTGAATTCTGGTATTCATCTCCATAAAATAAAAATTTCCCTCCTGGTCAAGCAGAAACTCTACAGTACCTGCACTTCTGTATCCAACCGATTTTGCTCCTCTCACTGCGGCATCGACCATCTTCTGCCTTAATGTTTTATCTACAACAGGAGAGGGCGACTCCTCGATAAGCTTTTGATGTTTTCTCTGGATCGAACATTCCCTCTCTCCCAGTGCAATGACGTTTCCTTTTCCATCGCCTAAAAGCTGTACTTCTATATGACGTGGGGATTCAAAGTATCGCTCCATATAGAGAGTCGGGTTTCCAAATGAACCCTTTGCTTCGGCCTGGGCCATTGCAAATGCCTGAGGAAGTTTATCTTTGTCGCTAATTATACGCATTCCCTTTCCTCCGCCCCCTGCAGTGGCCTTCAGGATTACAGGATAGCCAATCTGTTCTGCCAGCTCGATTGCCTCCTCCTGATTTTTAAGGCCGCCGTCGCTGCCTGGAATCGTGGGAACATTTGCCTTTTTCATTATGTTCTTGGCGTATATCTTATCTCCCATTTTGGAGATCATTTCTGCCGAAGGTCCTATGAAGATGATTCCTGATGATTCACAGATGTCGGCAAATTCGGAATTCTCTGCCAGGAAACCATAGCCGGGGTGGATTGCATCTGCATTGGTGATTTCTGCAGCGCTCATTATTCTTGGTATATTTAGATAGCTCTTATCTGGAGGAGGTGGTCCAATACACACAGCTTCATCAGCAAAACGTACATGGAGGGAATCTCTGTCTACACTTGAATAGACTGCAACGGTTGTAATTCCAAGTTCCTTACATGCCCGTATGATTCGGAGTGCGATTTCTCCACGGTTGGCTATTAATATTTTTTTTATCACTTAATACACCTTAAAGTTTTTCTATTATAAAGAGGGGTTGATCAAATTCAACAGGCTGGGCATTTTCAACAAGTATTTCTTTAATTCTTCCTGCTACCTCTGCTTCTATTTCATTCATCAGTTTCATTGCTTCTACTATGCAGAGTATTGTGCCTGGTTGAACCTCGTCTCCAACTTTGACATAGGGTTCTGCATCTGGTGCAGGAGCCCTGTAGAAGGTGCCCACCATTGGAGAGCGTACTTCTATAAAATTGTTATTGGACGGTCTCTCATCTTCACTCTTCTTAACTTCCTGGGCGACAGGCTGAGGCTGTGGTTGGGGACTCTGTGGCAACTGTTGATGCAGCAGATTTTGCACAGGAACCGTTGCCGAAACCTGGTGCTGTGACTGCTCTTTTATTTTTGTGACTCGTATCTGGAAATCGTTTTCCTTGATCTCCAGTTCTTCAATGTTGCTTTTTTCAACGAGTTTGATAATTCTTCTTATCTCTTTTAAATCCATCTCTCTTCTCCAACTCTCTAATTTACCCTATTTTACCCTTTCCACATATTCCCCCGTCCGTGTATCTACTTTTATTATCTCTCCATTTTTTATGAAGAGTGGAACCTGAAGAACCGCGCCAGTCTCCAGTGTAGCTGGTTTGCTACCTCCTGTGGCAGTATCCCCTTTAACACCAGGGTCTGTTTTTTCTACCCTCAATTCTACAAATATCGGAAGCTCGATTCCTATCGGTTCCTCGCCCTGAAAGAGGAGCTCCACTTCGCCTCCCTCTTTCATGAAATTTATAGCCTCGCCCACTACTTCTTCAGATGCAAATATCTGATCGTATGTATTTGTGTCCATAAAGACAAATTCTCTCTCACCACGATAGAGAAATTGGACAGGCTTTTTTTCGAGGCGAACATCTTCTACCTTTTCTCCGGATCTGAATGTTCTGTCTATCACCCGGCCGCTCTTGACGTTCTTCAGTCGGGTGCGAACAAATGCACCTCCCTTTCCAGGCTTGACATGTTGAAATTCGACCATTGTCCACAACTCACCATCAAGCCTGATAACCATGCCGTTTCTAAATTCAGATGTTGTTGCCATTTAATGTTCTCCGCGGTCAAATTAGATATTAATATAAAGGATAAAATTCAAATTGTCAATATTTCTGTTGATTTTAATGAAAAAATTTGTATACTAAATATTAGTTTAACAAATATTAAGAGTCTCATTATCATTAAATATTTTTCCTGCACACTCATTTGTTATTTGGTTCTGAGAACCAATATTTTTCTTCAGTCGACTTCATCATACAGCCCCAAACCAAAGGAGGGTAATCATGAAATCAGGAATTAATCTGCAAAGAAGATTTTTGCAATTTTTTATATTAGTTTCTCTGCTAATATCGAGAGCATTTGCAGACAAGTATTTAGTAACCAATACTGGTGATTCAGGTGCCGGCTCGCTGCGTCAGGCAATGCTCGATGCTGACGCCCATGCAGGGCCAGACACAATTGTTTTCAACATTCCAGAAGGCGTGGCAGGCCACGATGCAGATGTAGGGATATGGGTTATTAAGCCATTGAGTGCACTTCCCTCTCTTGATAGTGACAGTACTGTTATTGATGGAACAACACAGGCTCTCTTTGTGGGTGGTGATCCAAACAGTAAGGGTCCTGAAATAGTGATAGATGGAACAAACGCTGGTTCCACTAGTGGAATAATGATAAATAGCTCATACAATATAGTCAAGGGAATCGTAATATATAATTTCAATAATTCACAGATCAGTATATATGGTTCATATAACAGAGTAACAGGATGTTATATTGGGCCTGACTTTTCTGGGGAGGCTGCTGGATCTTCAACTACACATGGTATTTTTTTAGGGGTCGGTTCTTCTTACAATATAATAGGCGGCCCAGACCATAGCGATCGGAACATAATATCCGGGAACGGCTATTCCGGGATAGAAATTCGTTCATCCCATTATAATCATATAGAGGGAAATTTCATAGGAATGGACAGGAGTGGAGTAGATACGCTTGGGAATGGGACGTTGGGTGTTGATGTAGGCATGGAGAGTAAGCATAATGTTATTGGTCCAGGCAATATAATCACTGGAAACGCAAATT
>Ga0190360_1001345_pt1 | contig 12784 bp, 10 predicted proteins | sample 48721834_MG_FD_161271 | JGI IMG/M metagenome (GOLD analysis project Ga0190360, IMG submission 161271) | Hydrothermal vent microbial mat bacterial communities from Southern Trench, Guaymas Basin, Mexico - 4872-18-3-4_MG | ecosystem: Environmental > Aquatic > Marine > Hydrothermal vents >... | reverse complement strand
ATTCATCCAACGACAAAGAACCATGGCTACCATGCATGATAAACTTTATTGCTTCATCCTCCTTTGAAGTGTGATGTTTTTCAGCGGAATAATTTGGCTTAAAAATTACAACGATATTTCCTAATCTTTGAAAAATTTTTTCTTTATTATTTTCCGTAGCAAAGAGGGGACTAAAATCATCTTTTTTTGTGAGTATTAGTGCTGAATTCTTAGTTTTCTCTTCAATTAATTCTTTAAGTTCATCTATTTTATCTTCTTTTGCATAAAAATGTAAGACTCTGCCGGATTTACCCATAGGCGCCCTAGAATACTTCTTATATTTGTTTATATCTTCTTCATTAAAAATTATTCGTTTATCATCATGAAGAGTATTTTGTCCGTGGTCTGCAGTTATAGTCATTACAGTTTCTTTTGCGATAGAGCTATCAATTGATTTAATAAAATTTTTGAAAATAAAATCTATTAAAACTGAAATTTCTTCAAACTGTGAACTAAAAGGTCCATATGCATGAGATATATCATCCAAATCACCGATATAAAAATGAATATACAATTTTTCTTTTCTTTTTAATAGCAATTTTATTTTTTCAAAACCATCAATATAATTTCTAAAAGAAATAACATTTCGGGCATCAAGCATTAAATGAGATAGCCCAGTCATTGCAATATCAAATTGTAATAAATTATATTGTTTATATTTTTCTGATTCATAAGCGGAGGTTGGTACATATTTCCATAATAATGCTTTTGGATTAATACCACTTTTAATAATGGCATCTTTAGAATCATCTTTAGCATTAGGGATACTCATGGTTAAAGTGTTTACAATGGATCCAAGTTCTGGAAAAAAGATTTTATGCCCTAAAACACCATGGCCTTCAGGTGGTATACCTAGATGAATTGAAGTTAATATGGTAGAAGTGATTGAGGGGAAAAGCGATGATAATTCAATGATTTCATTATTTTTTCTATATAAATTTAAAAAATAATTTTTTTCTATGAGTTGATTTATACCCAGTGAATCAATTGTAAAGTGAATTATATTTTTTGGTTGAAAACAATCGTGATTATTAATTAATGATTTAATATCATTATATTTCAACAGAGAATCTTTGGTATTTTTTATTTCCAATAAGTTTTCAAATGTATCTCTAAGTTTATATATATTTTTCTCAAAATTAGGTAAATATAAACCGTCTTCGACTTTTAAATTAGGATATTTTGTTGATAGATTTTCTAATTTTAAATTCAAGATTACTTCACTTTAAATTTTAATATGAATAAAATCTTTATCACATGAACTTAAATTTTATTTAAAGTACTAAAACATATTAACATTAAATTGGATTAATTAAACAAAGTTGGTATTATAAATAAAATTGAAATTTAAGAAATGGAATAACAGTCGTTTTAGGTAGAAAAGTTGACGCAAAAATGTGCTATATGTGGAGATCCTGATGTAGTTTTTGAGTGTCAGGATTGTGGAAGAAGTTTTTGCTGGAATCATACAGGTTCTAATGAAGTTTTTTATTGCTCAAAGCATAAAATGAGATATACTCGAGAAAAAATGATTGAGTATAATATTTTGGACAAAAAATGTCATATAATATTAAAAACATCATGTCCAAAGTGTAAGAGTAGCTTGTTTATTAAAAAAACTAAGGACGATCCCAACCAATTATATTTCAAGTGCAGTGCTTGTGATTGGAATTCGTATAATGTATTTCCCTTAATTGTTTCCAATGATGTAAAAGAATTAATTGAAAAAGCTAGAAAAGAAGGGATCTTAAAAGCGAATGATTTAAGATACTGTAATGCACCTTTAAAAATTATTGAAGGGAAGGGTGAACGATTTTGTATAGGTTGTTTGGTCGATACATTGGAGCGCGGTGATATATTTACTCAGGAAATGATCATTAAATTAACTAAATTGCCTAAAGAAAAGGTTTTGCCACTTTTGAAGGACCTGCAATCTCAAAAACTGTTAAATGGTGTTATTGACCCAATTACTAAGGTCTATATTAGTATAACTCAGGAATTTAAGGATTATTTGATCAATAAAATTAGACTCGAAAAAATTGATCTACGGAAATTAGCAGACGCTGTCGACCTAGATGAACGAATTATGCGGTTAATAATCGTCAATTTAATAAATAAGACCCCAGAAATTGATGGAAAATTTATTGATATACACACATTTATTAATAATGATTTATTAATTGATGAATTAATTGACCTTATTAAAAAAGGACCAATCTTAGTATCTGAGATTTCTAAAAAATATAGCTTAAAAAATAATGAAATCAAGAAGCTTGTGGGTATCGCATTAGAACGCGGTTTAATAAAAGCCTTTTATAGCCCAGACGGGATGACAATTATTCCTGGCGAAGGACTGCAAACTAGGTTGTTAGATTTAATAAATGAAAAAGGTAAAATATATATAGATAATATTTCAAGCCGACTTAAAATTCATGAATCAATTATTCGAGAAACTATCAGAGATTTCATTAAAAATCACCAAGTTCAAGGGTATTACACACAAGATAAAGGTTTTGCAACTATACGCTTTTTAGAAAATGAAGTTATTGGAGTAATGAAAATTTATAAAAAAATTTCACTGGACGAACTTTCGGATAAATTGAAGATACCAAAACAATATGTAAAAAAATTGTTAATTGAGATGATAGAGGGAGAAAAAATCAGCGGATCAATTGTTGATGATTCATTTGAGAGATCACAGATCGTTGAATACGTAAAAAAAGGCACTTCTACCTCGAAATTTTTAAGCAAGAAAATTGAAGATGCTATGAATTTACAATATGTTTTAATAATTCATAAAGAATCAGGTTCTTGTATATTTAGTTATCCTTGTTCTGAACTTAACTTTGATTCAGACCTTGTTAGTGGTTTTTTACAAGCTATTTCTTCTTTTGGGTCTGAAATCGATTCTTCACAAAAAACTGCCCTTGAAGAAATAAAATGGGGCGGTTTTGTTATTGCCCTAAGTGAAGGAAATTTGGTTAAAACAGCTTTTATATGTAAAAAATCACCATCTCCATCATTAAAAGCGAATATTAAATATTTTATTTTGAACTTTGAAAATAAATTTAAGAATAATCTAACAGTATGGACAGGTGATATACATCCATTTCGAGAAACTAGAGAATTAATTGAAAATTTCTTCAAAGTTGGTTCTAAAGTCCTCTTTTTTATTCCACAAATAGCAAAATCTACAATAACAAAAGAAGAAATCCAGCAGAAAATTTTCAGATTAGTTGAAACTAAGGGAAGGACCAAATTAATCAAATTAGCGCATGATTTTGAAGTTAATATTACATATATAATAGAAATATTAAGTAATTTGGTCCTTGATGGAATTGGTAGGTTTACTAAAGATCAAAGCGAATTTGTTACTGAACCACAAATTATGAATGAAATTGGAGAATTATTATTAAGTTCCAATGAATTAAAAATTTCCGAAATTGCTAATAAATTAAACTTAGAACAAAAAGAAATAATTGAAATACTTCAAAACTTAATTAATGAAGGAAAAATTAATGGTGTTATAACAGATAATACTTTCAAACAATTATAACTAGAAAATATTCTCAGAGGAATTGATATGAATAAAAATTCGGATATTGATTCATCTCTGGATAATTATATTTCTCAACAAATTTATGATACCTTGAAAACAAATAAACTTACTTTAATAAATGAAAATATAATAAAAACATTAGAATTAGAAAATAGAGAGAAAATAATTATTTCAGAGGCACGGAAAATTTTCAAAAAGCAAAAAGTAGATTTCTTTTATTTGGACGAAATAATAAAAAGAATAGCCAGTAAATATAAACTAAAAGAGGAACCCAGAAAATATTTGATTTCATTATTTCAAAAAGGAGTAATAATTGTTTATAAAAGAGAGCCAAATTTTATTTTTAGTAATCCACCACTTGTAAATACATCAGAAATATCAGTAGATTCAGAAAAAAGTGATAATAAATCAAAATTGTATGAAGAGCATGAAAAATTGAGTAAGAAAATAGCAAAAGACTTAAATATTGATAGAATGGGCCCAGATATTGAGTCATTGGAAAAAGAAGTTAATGTACCAAAGCAACCTAATGGGCAAATAAAAGATAACAATTTAAAACCAGATATTAAGGTTGATAATACTCTCCAAAAAAATACTGAAAAACAATCTATAACTATAGAAAAACCTGTACAAGATAAAACTTCAATTGATTCCATTAAAATTCCTGCTAATCTTTTATTAAATGAAAATACCATAGAGACTAAAATTGAACCGGAAAAAGAGAAAAAAATTTTATCTGAAGAAGAAAAAAGAGTATTATTAATAGCCAGAAAAGAAATGGTAGATAAAATTCAATCTTTATTGAATAATTTTGAGTTTTTGGATGCAATCGCTGAACTAGAAGAAGTTATAGATATTTCCAAAAAATTAAACGATAAAAAGGCTGTTGAATTATATACAAAACAATCTGAGATGATTTTACAGACTGGATTAAAATATGAAAATATTATAGACTCAATAAAAGCAAATCCACAGTACCGTAAAAAAGTAGAGGATATGTTAAATACAATTGTTAATCAGATTAAGAAATTCTGGAAAAATAAAGAATACCAAAATGTTTATAATAATTTAAGAAAAGCTGCAAAACTCTCTTATTATTTAGAGAATATTAAAGATGCAATTACATATAATGAACAAGCAGAAGCTATTAGGTCGAAATTAAAATAATAAATTATAAAAATTGTTATTTTTTCATTGTTTTCTATAAATCAGAAAATTTTAAATATTATCACGTGTGTTTTTAATTACAATTTTAATGGTGAAATCATTGAGAAGGTATTTACTTCATCTTATTAAAAATGCTATTTGTGAATGAAAAAATTCAGATGATTTCATCAATTTTCGAATATTTTTTAAAGTTAATATATTTTTCATTAAAAGAGTTGTGAATGTAAATGACAGTAGAAAGAAAAATAAAATTTGCCATCCCTAAAGGTTCTTTACAGGAAGATACGATGGCTCTATTAAAAAAGGCAGGGTATATAATTTCAAATGGAAAAAGATCATATAGGCCAAGATGTAATGATCCGGAGATTGAAATTAAAATATTAAGACCTCAGGAAATTCCTTTAATGATAAGTCAACAAGCTCATGACCTTGCTATTACTGGAAATGATTGGATAATTGAAACGAATGCAAAAGTTAAGAAACTATTGGACTTAGAATATGGTAGAATTACGCTAGTATTAGCAGTGCCAGATGAATGGGATGATATAAATTCACTTTCAGATTTATTAAATAAGTTTTTAGATGAAAATAAAGAGGTACGGATCTTTACCGAATATTTAGCTAGTTGTAAACAGTATATTATGAGCAATGAAACGTATTTAAAGAGATTTGGTAAAAAAGAGCCAAAAATAATCACGCCGTGGTGGAATATCGGACAAAATGATAAAGTTAAAATTATATTATCGTTTGGTGCGACAGAAGCCAAGCCACCTGAAGATGCTGAAGCAATTTTTGACAATACGCAAACAGGTACAACAATTAAAGCAAATAAACTAAAAATAATAGATAAAATCAATGAGTCTACAGCCGTATTAATTGCAAACTTAGATTCATGGAAGGATGAATGGAAGCGTGAAAAAATTAAAGATATTGCACTATTATTAAAAGGTGTAGTCGAAGCACGTAAAAAACTACATATATTTTTAAACATAAAAAACCAGAACATTAAAAAATTACTTGAAAAGTTACCTGCTCTAAAAAAGCCAACTATAGCGCCTTTAATTGGTGTAGAAGGTTGGAGCGCTATTAATACGATTATTCAAAAAGACAAATTTATAGAATTGCTCCCAATATTAAGGAAATATGCCGAAGGAATTGTTGTCCATGAGCCACGTCAGATCTTACCCTCATTTGCGGAATTGGAAGAAAGTTGGGATTAAAAAATGGTGAAAATTTTAAGAAATGATGACGAAATCGAAAAATTTTTAGAATCAATTTCAAATAGGGGAAAAACCTTTTATGGAAACCTTCAAGACATAGTAAAGAAAATTTTGGACGAAGTTAAGAATGACGGAGATAGTGCTTGTCTAAGATATACAAGAAAATTTGATAATGTAATATTAGAACCAAATGAATTAAAAATAAAAGAAACGGAAATTAAAGAAGCATATTCTAAAATTAATTCAAATATAATTCAAGCAATCAGACTGGCTAAAATTAATATCGAAAAATTTCATAGAGCACATGTCCAAAATTTTAATTTCATTGAAACATCTAAAGGAGTAAAAGTTGGCCAGATTATAGTACCATTTGAACGAGTTGGGATCTATATTCCTGGTGGAAGTGCGCCATATCCGTCTACAGTTTTAATGACAGCGATACCCGCAAAAGTTGCAGGGGTTAAACAGATAATTATTACTACACCACCAAATAAAAACAAAGAGATACATCCAGCAATTCTTGTGGCAGCAAATGAATGTGGTATAAAAGATATATTCAAGATTGGGGGTGCTCAAGCTATTGCAGCTATGGCATACGGAACAAAATCAATTAATAAGGTGAACAAAATTGTAGGGCCAGGTAATGTTTATGTTAATATAGCTAAAATCTTGGTTAACCAAGATGTGGCCATTGATTTACCTGCTGGGCCAAGTGAAATACTTGTTATTGCCGATGAAAATTCAAATCCTAAATATATCTCAGACGATTTATTATCACAAGCTGAACATGACAAAAATGCATTTACTTTTTTAGTTTCAAATTCAATGGAACTTATTCAAAATGTAAATCAGAATATTACTACTAATTTAGATTCATATAAAAGAAAGGATATTATTAAGAAATCTTTAGATAAAAATTGTTATCTAATTTATGTTAAAAATGTTGAACAAATGTTTAGAATAAGTAATCAAATTGCACCAGAACATTTAGAAATACACCTTAAAGACCCAGATAAATATTTGCCTATGGTACAGAATGCAGGCACTGTTTTTTTAGGCGAGTATTCACCAGTACCAGTTGGAGATTATGCAGCAGGGACGAATCATGTATTACCAACTGGTGGACTGGCAAAAATTTATTCAGGACTTTCTACTTATGACTTTATAAAACGAATTCAAATTGTAGAATGTTCTAAGGAAGGAATTAATAATCTTAAGGACATTATTAGTCCAATAGCTGAAATTGAAGGGTTTGATGCCCATAAAAAAGCAATAAATGGAAGGTTAACAGAATGACCATTAAAAAAAAATATTCAAATTTATTAAGTATATATTTAAAGGATTTCGAGCCATATGTGGGCGAAATTTCTATCCCGATATTTGCTGAACAGCGAGGTATTTCACCTAATTCTATTATAAAAGTCGATGCAAATGAAAATGATTTTATAGAACCAAATTGGCTAAGAACAAAATTAATAGAATCTATAAAAGACATCGATATCACAAGATATCCAGATCCACAGTCCTATGAATTAAGAAAAATTATTGCAGAAAATGAGAAAATTAAGATTGAAAATATTATAATGGGAAATGGTACAGACGATCTTATCGATTGTATAATCCGAATGTTCCTTGACCATAAAAGTGACATAATTGTAGTCGAACCGACTTTTAGTATGTATAAATATTCTGCAAGTATGATGGGAGCATCATATACCCCTGTTCTTCTTAAACCAAACTTTAAATTGGACACGGAAAAGATTATAGCAAATGTTAAACCAAATACAAAAATTATTTTCATATGTTCTCCAAATAACCCGACTGCAAACCAGTTTTCAATTGAGGAAATTACCGAAATTTTGGAAAATACAGATAAAATTCTCGTAATTGACGAAGCATATGTTGATTTTGCAAGTTATTCAATTAATAAAGATACAGATTTGTTAAAAAAATTCGATAATTTGATTATTTTAAAATCCTACAGTAAATCTTGGGGTCTAGCAGGAATCAGAGCAGGATATGCTATTGGAGACCCAGATATAATTTTATATTTAAGGTCAATCCGTAAAGTTTACAATTTTAATGCTGTAGCACAAGCTCTTCTTATAGAATTATATAAAAATTATAATTATATCGCCTCAAAAATTCAGGAAATCAAATCAGAACGCGATTGGCTCATTAATGAACTTTCCAAATTTGATGATCTGCATATCTATCCTTCAGAGACAAATTTTATATTACTTAGACTGAATAATGAACGAATTAAAATTAAAGATGTAATAGATAAATTCTTAACACAAAACATTTTAATTAGAGATAGAAGTAATTTACCTCTTTTAAATAATTGTTTTAGAATAACTGTAAGTACCCACTCGACTAATCAATATATTTTGAAATTATTAGGAGAATTGTTCCAATAAATTAAATATTGTGGTTTAATTGAGAATTGCAAAAATTGAAAGAAATACTTCAGAAACCCAAATTGTGGTCGAATTAAATTTAGATGGTATTGGTAAAGCAGATATAAAAGTTGATAACAAATTTTTAACACATATGCTTACCACTTTATCCAAACATTCATTAATTGATATAAATTTAAAGGCATATGGCGATTTAGAACATCATTTAGTTGAGGATGTTGGGATTGCTTTTGGTATAGCTTTAAAAAATGCACTTGGCGATAAAAAAGGGATTATACGGTTTGGAAGTGCCTTAATACCAATGGACGAATCATTGGCCCAAGTAGCTATCGACCTTGGTGGAAGAGGTTATTGCATTCATGAATTAAAATGCGAGCATAATATAGTTGAAGATTTGCCAGTAAGTTTGATAGAGCACTTTTTTGAATCTTTTGCTTCAAATGCCGGGATAAATCTCCATCTAGTTATACTTCATGGTAATGATGACCATCATAAAATTGAAGCAATATATAAAGCACTTGCTGTTAGCTTAAGAAATGCGATAAAAATTGATCCACGAATTTCAGATAAAGTACCTTCAACAAAAGGCATAATTTAAATCATGAACTTAATTTGAGGTAAACTTATGACTAAAATTTGTATTATTGATTATAAAATGGGTAATCTATTTAGTATCAAAAGAGGATTACAAAGAGCCAATGCTGAAGTAGATATAATTGAAGAACCAACAAATAAATTTGACTATGATGGACTTGTAATTCCAGGCGTAGGGGCTTTCAAAATAGCTATAAAAAATATTTTACCATTTAAGTCCGCTATTGAAGATTTCATAAGTTCAGGCCGCCCTATTTTAGGGATATGCTTGGGCCTACAGATTTTTTTTACAAAAAGTTATGAGGGAGGCGAATTTAATGGACTTAATTTTATTGAAGGTGAAGTTGTTAGATTTCCAGATATCCCAGAACCAGTCCCACATATGGGATGGAACACCATAAATATTAAAGATGGAGAATCCCCAATTATTGAAGGAATACCTGAAAATACATATTTCTATTTTGTTCATTCTTATTTTGGAGTCCCAAAAAATGAAAATTATATTGTCGCAACTACAAATTATGTCATCGATTTTCCATCAATCATTCAAAAAAATAACCTCTATCTTGTCCAATTTCATCCCGAGAAATCTAGTTCTGCCGGATTAAATTTACTTAAAAATTTTATTAAACTAACAAAATAAAAGCATTTAAACGACCAATTTCATTTGAATAACCTCTATAGTTTATTTGATTTTTTAAAAAATGTCTAAATTCTATTTGTTTTATGAAATATATATTGTTCAAACAAATCTCAAATAAATAGTTTCAATAACGAAAAATTATAAATTATAAGTAAAATGTTATTCAATTAATTTATAATTTTTAGAATTCAAAGGTTATAATTAAAATGGACAAAAGTAGTAAATATTCAACATATATAATTCTTTTTTATGCAGTTTATGGTTTATTATTAATGGTTGTTGGACGGTTCAATATTCAAATTACGTTTTTAGTCCCGATATCTGAGGGCTTAGGCTATACTCAATTTTTTTCAACTCAAATTAGTTTATCATCTATAATAGAACTAATTTTCAATACTCCATTAATAATCATCTTCTTTTATTTGATTTATTCTACTTTAGATAGTATGCCTAATGAAAAAAAATTAAAATACGCAAATTTACTTAAATTAATTACATTATTGTTAATTGGAATTACTATTTTAGGAGTTGGAATCCATTTTACGGCTAATCTTTTTAATGAGATAAAAACTCAACCGACTAGTCCTGACCCTAAAGATGTATTGATTTATTGGTTAGACGAAATCCTTGGTCACCATTTAATTCATTCTGGAATTTTTGGATTTTTTGTTATGATTATGATTTTTGAATATTATAAAGATCAAGGACAAATGATAAAATTAGATAGATATTCCATTCCTATTTGGGGTTTTCTTGTTGGTGCTGGGTTTGGGATAGCATTAGCTGAAGGACAGTGCTCAAAAACTTTTTTGATAATATATATTATATCCATTATTGTGATTCTAATATTAAAAAAGTATAAATATCATTTTTCATTCAAGGAAAAGCGATTAGTTTGGTTTAACATTTTCTTTTTTATTGGTAATATTATTTCAATAATCAGTTATGGTATTCTTTCTGTTGCATTAGGATATGCGTTTTTTTCACAACCCCATCTTGTATTTTAAAACACTCTTTAATTTTTTATTTGTTTCTTTTACTTCGAACATTAATGTTCCTATTTGAATATTTGAGTAATTGGTTGATATTAACAATACTATTTCATCATTAATTTCAGAAACTACTAAATAACCATCTTTCCCTTTAATAAACATGATTTGCATTTTTCCTTTTTTTAATGCTTGGGTGGAATTAACTCCTAAATGATATAAAATTGCTCCAGCTGCTGCGATTAGGTCTTCATTCGCATATTCTAAAGCAGATTGTATAATAAGCCCATCTTTACTCATTAATGCAATACCATCAATTATTGGCTGGGCGATTACCATATCTTTAATAATTGATTGTATTTTATTAATGTTAAACATATCCAAGCCTGATTCTTTTGTATTTTATGAGCAATAAAATATTTAAACTCCTTAGATAAAAATCTAAAAAAAACAAGATATTTACTTTAAAAATTAAATCTATACGATACCAATCAATTTTAGATATTATAGACTAATACAATAAAGAAATTAATTTGATTTTTTAAAGTTAGTGAGTTCTACTCTTTATAAACCATAGACCATATTATTTAGAAGTTATATTAAGGGATATTACAATAAAAATGAATAAAAAATAAAGAAGTAAAAAGATTTTTGAATTAGTATCTAAATTCTATTTTGATTCATTAATCAAATAGCCAATAAGGATAGACAATATTTTTTCTAACGAACCCTTTTGTATCATGTCAATTGTGTCAGAAGGTTGATGATAAAATTTTACGAATTTAGTAAATTCCATCGAACTAATATTAGCAGCTTTAATTTTTGCTTTTGAGAAGGCTGCAGCATCAGTACCTCCGCTTATTTGACCAACAATTTTTTCAAGTGTACCAGCGCCGAAATTTTTGATTGGGACCTCTACTAATTCAGCTGCTTTAAGAATTTTTTGAACAACTTCCTTAGAGTGTCGAGTTCTAGTTGTAGGCTCATATTCGAATATTTGAATGGCAGAATTGCTCATTATACCGTCCATATTTACAAGTTCAGCGTCATATTTCTTTAATTCTATAAGATGTCTTGCAGCATATCGATATGCCCCCCTTAAACCAGCTTCTTCACTACCAAATGATACAAGCCGGATTTCCGTATTTTTTGGAATAATTTCAGGGTGTTTTTTAAGGTACCTACCTAAACCGATAACTGTAGCAACAGCAGAAAGGTTATCAACAGCCCCAGGAACTTTATTAGCCATCTTTCCTGGAGATATAAAAAAATAGCACCCCACTAATGAAGGTATTGCTATAATAGTAGTCCAGAACATAAATCTATGAAATACTGTTTGAAATCCAAAAAAGGACAATATTAATTGTACAATCGATAATCCAATCCATAAAAACAAAACGATTAATGCAATAAAAAGCAATATTACATATCCATATTTTAGATACCTTAACAGGTTAAATTGTAAAGCGCTGTCATGGTGCCCCGCAAATAAAATAATTTTTTTTAATTCATCTTTTGTTTTAATTTTTCCAATTACATTCTCCGACTCTTTTTCTTTAAAAAATCTATCAATATATTCTCTATAATTAAAAAACTCGTTCCAGACTATTAAAAATACTATTATATTGATCCCTACGGAGATTGAACTTAATATAATCGATATAACGTAATAATAAGCATTTCCTTGGAACAATGGAATAGAAAAGAACGAAATAAGCGATATAAATACTAAAATAACAACAATTTTTAGCCAGCCCAAAAAAGCCCTTGGATGAAATTTAAATGTTTCTATTGAAACTTCATCACATACTTGCTCAAACTCCTTTTTTATCATATTAGCTGCTTTAGCTTCACTAGTACTGCCAGGCATTCGCGGTCCTATGTCATCGATAATTCTTTCGATAAAATTATACATATATTCTGAATCTTCTTGGGAAATATCTATTTTCATACAAATCACCACTATTACTTAAAGAATATTAAAGTTTTAAATAATAAAAAAATCTTTTTATTTTAATATAGATTAAATTTAATCCATTTTATCTGAATCTAGATATTTCATGGAATTAAATCTTTTTTTTAAATAATTTTTTTTTAAAAAAAATATTTAAAATTAAATTCTAATTAAACAATAATCCATAAATTAGGATTAA
>Ga0190360_1001343_pt1 | contig 12811 bp, 12 predicted proteins | sample 48721834_MG_FD_161271 | JGI IMG/M metagenome (GOLD analysis project Ga0190360, IMG submission 161271) | Hydrothermal vent microbial mat bacterial communities from Southern Trench, Guaymas Basin, Mexico - 4872-18-3-4_MG | ecosystem: Environmental > Aquatic > Marine > Hydrothermal vents >... | reverse complement strand
GGAGAAATTCCTCTTTGTCCACCCTTCCTTCCAACAGCTCCCTGAGTTCCTTGCGCAACTTCTGGCTTGCTGGTAGTCTTTTCATAGTGGCCCTCCTTTGTGGGGATTTGCTGCTAAAAAACAAACATCTCCAACATCATAGCCCAGGAGGGCCACCTTTTTACAGGAAATTATGGGACATCACCCAACAGAGCCAGCCTTGACCAACTGTGGTATCATTCCCTTGGATGTTCGCCCATCCAGAGGTCTTCGACGTGATCGTGGTGGGGGGTGGCCATGCAGGCTGCGAGGCCGCGCTGGCCGCAGCCAGGATGGGCAGGTCTGTGCTCTTACTGACGATAAACGTCGACCGCATAGCCCACATGTCCTGCAACCCCGCCGTAGGGGGACTGGCCAAGGGCCACCTGGTCAAGGAGATAGACGCCCTCGGGGCCGAAATGGCCAAGAACACGGACGCCACAGGGATCCAGTTCCGCCGCCTCAACACCAAGAAGGGGATGTCGGTATGGTCGTCACGGGCTCAGGTCGACATGGAGGAGTACCGCATCAGGATGCGGCAGGTGCTGGAGCAGACCCCGAGGCTGCTGATCCACCAAGGAAGGGTCTCGGAGGTGCTGGTGGAGGACGGTCAGGTAGTGGGGGTGAGGACGGAGCTGCAGGAGGTCTTCAGGGGACGGACGGTGGTCCTGGCCCCTGGCACCTTCCTCCGTGGCCTGATCCACATCGGCCTTCAGAACTTCCCGGGGGGGAGGCTCGGCGATCCGCCCTCTGAGGGCCTCTCCCGTTGCCTCGAGGACCTCGGCTTCAGGCTCGGCCGCTTCAAGACCGGGACCACCCCGCGGCTTGACGGGCGGAGCATCGACTTCGAGCGCCTGAGGCCCCAATACGGGGACGATCCCCCTCGACCCTTCTCCTTCTCCACCGAGAGGATAGACCGCCCTCAGGTGCCCTGCTGGATCACCTACACCAACGAGAGGACCCACGAGATCATCAGGCGGGGCCTGGACCGTTCGCCCCTTTACACCGGGATCATCAAGGCCACAGGGGTCAGGTACTGTCCATCCATCGAGGACAAGGTGGTCAAGTTCCCGGACAAACCCAGCCATCAGATCTTCCTCGAACCGGAGGGGCTGAGGACCCTCGAGTACTACCCCAACGGGATCTCCACGAGTCTCCCCATAGACCTGCAGGTGGAGATGGTCCGCAGCATCGAGGGCCTCGAGAGGGCCGAGATCGTAAGGCCCGGCTACGGGATAGAGCACGACTACGTGGACCCCACGCAGCTCGAACCCTCCCTTGAGGCCAAGGCCATCGAAGGGCTCTTTCTGGCCGGCCAGATCAACGGCACCACCGGCTACGAGGAGGCCGCCGCCCAGGGGCTGATCGCGGGGATCAACGCAGCCCTCAAGGTCCAAGGGGAGGAACCCCTGGTGCTCGACCGCTCCCAGGCCTACATCGGCGTCCTGATCGACGACCTGGTGACCAAGGGGACCAACGAGCCCTACAGGATGTTCACCTCCAGGGCCGAGTACCGCCTGCTGCTCCGGGAGGACAACGCCGACCTGAGGCTCATGCCCATCGGCCACCGCCTGGGCCTTATCCCCGATGGACAGTACAGGAAGCTCCTGAAGAAGAAGAAGGCCATAGAGGAGGCCCTCAGCCGCCTGGAGGGGGTCCGCTTGAGGCCCACCCGGGGGGTGAACGATCGGCTGAAGGCCATGGGGACGGCGCCGCTGAAGACTCCGGTGAGCCTGAAGGAGCTCCTGAGGCGCCCTGAGCTCGAGATCCAGGACCTGGCGGTCTTCGACCAGGAGCTCCGGCGACTGCCCCAGGCGGTGGCCGAGGAGGTCTCCTTCCGGGTCAAGTACGAGGGATATATCCGTCGCCAGCGGGAACAGGTGGAGAAGTTCAGGCGCCTCGAGGAGGTCAGGATCCCTGAGTACTTCGAATACGACGGGATCCCTGGCCTTTCCAACGAGATCCGCGAGAAGCTCTCCCGGATCCGTCCCCGCACCCTGGGACAGGCCTCGAGGGTCCCGGGGGTGACCCCCGCGGCCATCATGATCCTCCAGGTCTACCTGAAGAGGCGAGAGGCGCAGGAGACGTAGAGGGGGAGAAGACGTCCCCCAAATCCACCAAGGGGAACAACGATAAAAATGCTTGACCGTCCCATTCCTCCGTGGTAGAGTGTGAAAACCTTCACAGGAAGATGGTGGACCTCCAGAAAGTCGATGCCATCATAGATCGCTATCAAGGCCAGTCCAGCTATCTCATAGGGATCCTCCAGGACATCCAGGCGGAGTTCCGCTACCTGCCCCGGGAGGCCCTGGAGAGGGTGAGCCAGAAGATGGAGATCCCCCTGAGTCGCATCTGGAGCGTGGCAACCTTCTTCCGGGCCTTCAGCCTCAAGCCGAGGGGGAGGAACATCCTCACCATATGCATGGGCACGGCCTGCCACGTGCGCGGGGCGCCCAACCTGGTGGAGGAGGCCAAGAGGGTCCTGGGGGTGGGTCCAGACGAGACGACGCCCGACCTGGAGTACACCGTGGAGACCGTAAACTGCCTGGGCTGCTGCGCCTTGGCACCCGTGGTGGTGCTGAACGAGAGATACCACGGCGGCATGACCCCGAGGAAGCTCTCGTCCCTGCTCCAGGGGAAGGAGGAATGAAGGTCAGGTCCATAGAGGAGCTGAGGGAAGAGCTCCTTAAGGGACGCCAGGAACCCGAGAGGCAGATTGTGGTCTCCGGGGGTACCTGTGGCTACGCCCGAGGGGCGGGAGAGGTCCTCTCGGCCCTTCGGGAGGTCGTCTCCAGCCGCGGACTCGGAAATCAGCTCATGGTGAAGGAGACGGGCTGCCACGGCTTCTGCGAGGTGGAGCCCTTCTTGGTGGTCCGCCCCTGGGGCTATCTCTATCAGAGGGTGAGGCCCGAGGACGCCCAGGAGATAGTGGAGGCCACCCTCGAGGGGAGGCCGATAGAACGGCTCTTCTTCCGCGACCCGGTCACCAAGGAGAGGATACCCAAGGCCGAGGATATCCCCTTCTTCCGGCGCCAGAACAGGTTGCTCCTCGGGGACAACGAGAGGATCTCCCCCGAGGATATAGGCGATTACGTGGCCCTGGGGGGCTACAGGGCCCTTGAGAAGGTCTTGAGGGAGATGTCCCCCGAGGAGGTCATCGAGGAGGTGAAGCGGTCGGGGCTGAGGGGCCGCGGCGGAGGGGGCTTCCCCACAGGCCGCAAATGGGAGAGCTGCCGGCATGCCCACGGGGAGCCCAAGTACGTGATCTGCAACGCCGACGAGGGTGACCCCGGGGCCTACATGGACCGAAGCCTCCTCGAGGGAAACCCCCACAGCGTGCTCGAGGGGATGATCATCGGGGCCTACGCCATAGGGGCCCATGAGGGATACGTCTACGTCCGCAACGAGTACCCCCTGGCGGTGAAGCGGATCAGCACCGCCATCGAGCAGGCTGAGGCCTATGGACTGCTGGGGGACGACATCCTCGGCTCGGGCTTCTCCTTCAGGGTGAGGGTGGTCAGGGGCGGTGGGGCCTTCGTCTGCGGGGAATCCACGGCCCTCATGGCCTCCCTTGAGGGAAAGATCGGCGAGCCTCGGGCCAAGTACATCCACACCGTGGAGAGCGGCCTCTGGGGCAAGCCCTCGAACCTCAACAACGTGGAGACCTGGGCCAACGTGCCCCTGATCATCAACCGCGGGGCGGATTGGTACAGCCAGATAGGGACCGAGGGGAGCAAGGGGACCAAGATCTTCTCCCTGGTGGGCAAGATCAACAACACGGGCCTCATTGAGGTCCCCATGGGGATCACCCTGAGGGAGATCATCTACGAGATCGGGGGCGGCATAAGGAAGGGCAAGCGCTTCAAGGCGGTCCAGACCGGTGGACCCTCTGGGGGCTGCATCCCGGAGGAGCACTTGGATCTGCCCGTGGACTTCGACGCCCTGACGGCGGTCGGCTCCATGATGGGCTCAGGCGGCATGATCGTGATGGACGAGGACACCTGCATGGTCGACGTGGCCAAGTACTTCCTCGGGTTCCTCAAGGAGGAGTCCTGCGGCAAGTGCGTGCCCTGCCGGGAGGGGATTAAACGGATGCACCACATCCTGGTTGAGATCACCGAGGGCCGGGGAAGGCCCGAGTACCTCGAGATCTTGGAAGACCTCGGGGAACTGCTCAAGGAGACGGCCCTCTGTGGCCTGGGGACCACGGCCCCCAACCCCGTGCTGTCCACCCTGAAGTACTTCAGGGACGAATACGAGGCCCACATCTATGAGCGGCGCTGCCCCGCCGGGGTCTGTCGGGCCTTGGTCCAGTACTCCATAGACGAGGAGCGATGTACAGGCTGCGGGCGCTGCCGGAGGGAGTGCCCTGTAGAGGCCATAAGCGGCGAGAAGAAACAACCCCATCGGATAGACCCCGAGAGGTGCATAAAGTGTGGGGCCTGCTACGAGGTATGCCCTGAGGGGGCGGTGTTGAGGAGTTAAGATGATCACCTTGACCATAGACGGGAGGCGCGTGGGGGCCTTGCCAGGGGAGACGGTCCTCGATGCCGCAAGGCGAGTGGGGATCGAGATCCCCACCCTCTGCTACCACCCGGCCCTGAGCTCCTACGGTGCCTGCAGGCTCTGCGTGGTGGAGGTGAAGCAGCGGGACCGCCGCCGTCTGGTGGTCTCCTGCCTCTTCCCGGTGTCCGAAGGCCTCGAGGTCTTCACCGACACCGAGCGCGTCCGCAAGGCCCGCCGCGGGGTGATGGAGCTCCTGCTCGCCCGCTGCCCCAACGTGCCCCAGATACAGGAGATGGCCAGGGAGATGGGGGTCACGGAGCCCCGCTTCCCCCTTGAGGACGAGGGCTGCATCCTCTGCGGCCTCTGCGTCAGGTGCTGTGAGGAGATCTCCCAGGCCCACGCCATAAGCTTCGTCAACCGGGGACCCATGAGGGAGGTTGGCACCCCCTTCCTGGAGGTCTCGGAGGCGTGCATCGGTTGCGGAGGATGTGCCTATCTGTGTCCGACGGGCTACATAAGGATAGAGGAAGGTCTCATCAAGATCGGCGAAAGGGTGATAAGGGAACTTTCGCCCGATGACAGCCGCAGGGTGAAGGATGCGTTGGGTACCGGAAGGGGCTAAGGACCTGCGCCAAAGGGTCTTGGCTGCAGTGGGGCAGGACCCCTTCAGGTGCTACCAGTGCGGCAAATGCACCTCCACCTGTCCCATGGCCCCCGATATGGAGCACCCCCCCCATCTGGTGATGCGCCTCCTGCAACTGGGACAGCTGCAGGAGCTTCTGCCCTCTGCCTCGGTCTGGGCCTGTGTCTCGTGTGAGACCTGCACGGCCCGTTGCCCCCAGGGGATCGAGGTGGCCAGGGTGATGGACGCCGTAAGGCAGATGGGCCTCGAGGAGGGACTGCTCCCCCGGGAGGGGGCGGTGCCCTTCACGGAGATCTTCCTCCATCAGGTGAAGAACTACGGCAGGCTCTGGGATACGATGCTCGGGGCGAGCTACAACCTCAGGCGCCTTCGCCCTTTCAAGGACCTGGGCCTCGCCGCAAAGCTGCTGAGGAAGGGGAAGATCGCCTTTAGGCCCGAGCGGATCTCCCACAAAGAGGAAGTCCGCAGGATCTTCGAACGACTCGGCGGGGACCGATGACGACCTACGGCTACTACCCAGGTTGCGCCCTCCACAGCTCCTCACGGGAGTACGACCTCTCGGTGAGGGCGATCTCCCAGGCCTTGGGGGTGGAGTTGAGGGAGATCGACGACTGGAACTGCTGCGGTGCCTCACCCGCCCACTGGTCCAGGGAGGAACTCTCCCTGGCGCTCTGCCAGCGGAACATCAACCTGGCCAGGGGAGAGGGGCTGGAGGTGGTGGTGGCGCCCTGTGCCGCTTGCTACAACCGTTTCCGGGTGGCCCTCAGCACCTTGAGGCAGGACGAGGAGAAGCGCAGGCAGGTGGAGGAGGCCCTGGGGCAGGAGGCGGCTCTGGAGGTCAGGGTGATCCACCTCCTTGAGCTGCTACACGAGCGGATCGTAAAGGACGAATTCATCCCCGAGAGGCCCCTCGAGGGGCTCAAGGTGGCTTGCTACTACGGCTGTTTGCTCCTCCGGCCCCCCAAGGCCGTGGCTGAGGACGACCCTGAGAACCCCACCAAGATGGAGGAGGTAATCAGGGCCCTCGGGGCCGAAGCCATCGAGTGGCCCCAGAAGACCTGCTGCTGCGGGGCATCGGCCGGGGTCACCGAGGTCTCCAGGGCCGAAAGGCTCTCCGGGGGGATCGTCTCGGCGGCCAAGAGGAGGGGGGCTGACCTGATCGCTGCGGCCTGTCCCCTATGTCAGGTGAACCTCGAGGTGCGACAGGGGGGGCTGGGGATGCCGGTGGTGTACATCAGCCAGTTGGTGGGGCTCGCCCTGGGGAAGGGCCCCAAAGAGGTGGGCCTCGACCTGTTGCTCATCGATCCCATGCCCACCTTGCGGAAGAGGGGGGTGGTCTGAGATGGCTCACATCGGGGTCTTCGTCTGCCATTGTGGGGTGAACATAGGGGCCACGGTCGACGTCCAGCGGGTGGCCGAGGCCGCAAGCCGGGAGCCGGACGTGGCCTTCGCCACCACCTATCAGTACATGTGCTCGGAACCAGGACAGGCCTTGATCCAGGAGGCCATCAGGGAGAAGGGCCTCGACCGGGTGGTGGTGGCCGCCTGCTCACCCAGGATGCACGAGGTGACCTTCAGGCGCTGCCTCAAGGAGGGAGGGCTCAACCCCTACCTCCTGGCCATGGTCAACATCAGGGAGCACTGCAGTTGGATCCACCAGGAGGAGCCGGAGCTGGCCACCAGGAAGGCCATCGACCTGGTCCGCATGGCCATCGGGAAGGCCCGAGAGCTCAGGCCCCTGGAGCCCATCCTGGTCCCCGTGGAGAAGAGGGCCTTGGTCATCGGGGGAGGTATCGCCGGCCTTCAAGCAGCCCTCGATGTGGCCTCCGCCGGCTACGAGGTGACGCTCCTTGAGCGCTCCCCCACCATCGGCGGCAAGATGGCGCAGCTCGACAAGACCTTCCCGACCCTTGACTGCTCGGCCTGAATACTGACCCCGAGGATGCTGGAGGCATCCCAGGACCCGAGGATCAAGCTCCTCACCTATGCGGAGCTCGAGGAGGTCAAGGGCTACGTGGGGAACTTCGAGGTCAAGATCAGGAAGAAGGCCCGCCTGATAGACGAGACCAGGTGTACGGGCTGCGGCCTTTGCATAGAGCGCTGTCCCACCTTCACCTCCAGCGAGTGGGATCTGGGCTTGGGGCAGCGCAAGGCCGTCTACAAGCCCTTCCCCCAGGCGATACCCAACGTGCCGGTGATCGACTCGGAGGTGTGCGGCCACTTCACCACGGGCCTCTGCTCGGTCTGCGAGAAGATCTGCCCCGTCGGGGCTGTGGATTGGAACCAGAGAGACGAGGTGATCGAGGAGCGCTTCGGCGCCCTGGTGGTGGCCACCGGCTTTGAGCTCTTCGACCCCTCGCTTTACGGGGAATACGGCGCAGGACGCATCAAGGACGTCATCACAGGGCTTCACTTCGAGCGGATGGTCAACCCCTCAGGGCCCACGGGGGGACATCTCGTCAGGCCCTCGGACTTCACCGAACCCCGACGCGTGGTCTTCATCCAATGCGTTGGTTCGCGGGACGCCGAGCGGGGGGTCCCCTATTGCTCAGGCATCTGCTGCATGTACACGGCCAAACAGGTCATCCTGCTGAAGGAGCACATCCCCGAGGCCGAGGCCGTGGTCTTCTACATGGACATCAGGGCCCCGGCCAAGGGCTACGAAGAGTTCATACGCAGGGCCCAGGAGGAGTACGGCGCCATCTACATCCGCGGCCGGGTGGGCAGGATCTACGAGGAGGACGGCAAACTGATCGTCCAGGGCACCGACACCCTCTCCGGCCAAGCCCTTGAGCTCGAGGCCGACCTGGTGGTCCTGGCCACGGGGGTGGTGGCGCCCCAGGAGGGGGATAGGATCGGGCAACTCCTGGCGCTGGCGCGGGACGATTACGGCTTCTTCACCGAGCTTCACCCCAAGCTCGCCCCCGTGGAGACCATGAGCTCGGGCATCTACCTCGCAGGGTGCTGTCAGGGGCCCAAGGACATCCCTGCCTCGGTGGCCCAGGGGAGCGCCGCCGCTGGGAAGGTGATGGCCCTCTTCTCGAAGGACGAGTTGGAGTCGGACCCCCAGGTGGCCCAGGTGAAGGACCTGAGGTGTATAGGTTGTTTCAAGTGCCGGGACGTATGCCCCTACGGGGCCATCGAGGAGAAGGAGACCCCCTGGAAGAAGATGGTGGCCCGTGTGGTGGAGACGGTCTGTGGCGGCTGCGGCCTCTGCACCGCCACCTGCCCCACAGGGGCGATACAACTGCAGAACTTCACCGATAATCAGCTCCTCGGGGAGGTGGAGAGCCTATGTCTGGGATGGAGGAGAGAGAGCGCCGCATAGTGGGCTTCCTCTGCAACTGGTGCTCCTACGGTGGCGCCGACACCGCAGGGGTGGCGAGGTTGCAGCAGCCCACAGATCTCAGGATCCTGCGGGTCCCCTGCTCCGGCAGGGTGAACCCGTTGCTGGTGGTGAAGGCCTTCCTGGAGGGAGCCGACGGGGTGCTGGTCTCCGGATGTCATCCCGGGGACTGCCATTATGTGGAGGGGAACTACTACGCGCGGCGGAGGTTGGAGCTCCTTAAGCGCTTCCTCCCCTTCATGGGGATAGAGCCAGGGCGATTCGAGTACACATGGGTCTCCTCCTCGGAGGGACAGAGGTGGCAGAAGGTGGCCACGGAATTCGTCGAGGAGATCCACCGCCTCGGCCCCTTTGCCGGATGGGAGGACGAAGGGTGATAGATAAGCTCAAGGAGGCGGTAAGGGAGCACCTCGAAGAGCTGGAGCTGGTCATAGGCTATGGGGAGGGCTACGACCCCCTCCACGCGACGCCCATCTTCGTCCGCAGGCCCGAAGAGGTCGACCGCCTCCTCTGGAACCCCCTCTGCGTGTACAACCTGGCGACCTACCTCTACGGCCTGAAGGGGAAGAAGGTGGGGGTGGTGGTGAAGGGCTGCGACTCGAGGAGCGTCCTTCAGCTCCTGAACGAGGGCCTCATCTCACGGGAGGAGGTCTTCCTGTTCGGCCTGCCCTGTTCAGGGGTACTGGACCTGCGGAAGCTGGCCGAGAGGGTGGACGTGGGGAGGGTGGAGGAGGTCTCCTGGCAGGAGGGCAAGATCCTGGTGAGGACCAGGGAAAAGGAGGAGACCATCCCCCTGGAGGAGGTGCTGCAGGACAGATGCCTCAGTTGTCCCTACCCCACCCCCTTGATCTACGACGTGCTGCTGGGGGATCCCCTGCCGCCCAAGGGCGAAAACGAGGCCCTGCTCCGCCAGGTCAAGGAGCTGGAGGAGCTGACGCCCCCCGAGCGGCTCAGATATTGGAAGGAGGAGCTTGAGCGCTGCATCCGCTGTTACGCGTGCAGGAACGCCTGCCCCTTGTGCGTATGTCAGGACTGGTGTGCTGCCGAGGCGCGGGACCCCCACTGGATCTCCATGAGGGACGGGGTCAAGGAGAAATGGATGTGGCAGGTGCTTCACGCCTTGCACCTGGCAGGCCGCTGCACGGGCTGCGGCGAATGCGAGAGGGCCTGCCCCATGGGCATACCGCTTCTGAGGATCAGGATGAAGATCAACGCAGAGCTCAGGGAGCTCTTCGACTACGAGGCGGGGGTGAAGGAAGGGGAGAGACCCCCCTTGCTCACCTACCAGGTGTCCGAACCGAAGATCGAGGAGCCGAAGTGGTGAAGTTCCTGAAGAGAGAGGACATACCGGGGCTGCTCGGGCGGCTGTCGGAGCGCTTTCGGGTTTACGTACCCGTAAAACGGGCAGAGGTGGTGCTCTGGCGTCCCTGGAGGGAAGGGGTGCAGCCCGCCCTCGAGCACCAAGGGACCGAGCCCCCCAAGGCTGTCCTCTTCCCCCGTTCAGAGACGCTGCTGCGCTTCGGCTGCGAGAGGAAGGAGGTACAGGTGGAGGAGACCATCGAGGCCCCGCCCACGGTGATCTTCGGGTCCAGGCCCTGCGATGCCCGCGGCTTCCTCATCTACGACCGGGTCTTCCTCGACGAGGGTAACCCAGACCCCTACTACCGGGCCCGCAGGGAGGCGACCACCATCGTCACCGTCCTCTGCCTCGATCCCGAAAGGACCTGTTTCTGCAGCACCGTGGGAGGGGGGCCGCTGGACGAGGAGGGTTCAGACCTCGTGCTGCTGCCCCTCGAAGGTGGCTATCTCGCCAAGGCCTTGACCCCCAAGGGGGAGGCCTTGCTCGGGGATGGGGCCTTCGTGGAGGCCTCGGAAGGACAGCTCTCCGAGGCCGAGCGGCTGCGGGAAAGGGCGAAGATGGAACCCCTCTTGGAGCTTGACGGGATCCCTGAGAGGTTCAACGAGAGCTTCACCTCTGACCTGTGGGAGAGGGTCTCTCAGAAGTGCATAAGCTGTGGGGCCTGTACCTTCCTCTGCCCTACCTGCTACTGCTTCAACATCACCGATGAACGGACCCCTGAGGGGGCTGAACGTCTGAGGAACTGGGACGCCTGCATGTTCTACCACTACACGCTCGAGGCCTCGGGCCACAATCCACGGCCCACAAAGGCCGAGCGCTACCGGAACCGCATCGGGCACAAGTTCAGCTACTACCCCAGCCTCTACGAGGGGCTATTCGCCTGCTGTGGCTGCGGCCGCTGCATCAAGAGCTGCCCTGTGTCCCTGGACATCAGGGAGGTCCTGAGGGAGTTGGTGAGCTATGGCAAGTAGAAACCCCTTTCTGCCCTACATCGCCACTCTCAAGGAGGTCATAGAGGAGACCCCGACCATAAAGACCTTCCGGGTGGTGATAGACGACCCGGCCGAGAGGGAGGCCTTCCGCTTCGAGCCCGGACAGGTGGCCCAGCTCTCGGTCTTCGGGGTCGGAGAGGCGACCTTCGTCATCAACTCCCCCCCCACCCGCACCGAGTACCTGCAGTTCAGCGTCATGCGAGTGGGGGAGGTGACGACCAAATTGCACGAACTCCAGCCAGGGGACAAGATCGGGGTACGGGGTCCCCTGGGCAACTGGTTCCCCTACGAGGATATGAAGGGGAAGGACATCCTCTTCATCGGCGGCGGGATCGGGATGGCACCGCTGAGGACGCTCCTGCTCTTCATGCTCGACAACCGCTCCGACTACGGCCACATCACCCTCCTTTACGGCGCCAGGAGCCCTCAGGACCTCTGCTACAAGGAGGAGCTGAAGGAGTGGGAGAGGAGGGAGGACCTGGAGCTGGTGCTCACCGTGGACAGGGAGTTCCCGGATTGGGAGGGACGCGTTGGCCTTGTGCCCAACGTGCTGAAGGAGCTCGCCCCTTCGCCCGAGGGGAAGGTGGCCATCACTTGCGGCCCCCCCATAATGATCCGGTTCACCCTTCAGGCCCTGGCCGAGCTCGGCTTCGGCGACGACCAAGTGGTGACCACCCTTGAGCGCCGGATGAAGTGCGGCGTGGGCCTCTGCGGGCGCTGTAACATCGGTCCCCGCTACGTCTGCAAGGACGGACCCGTCTTCACCCTTCGCCAGCTCAAGGAGCTGCCGCCGGAGCTGTAACCCACCACCTCGCTTTTTAAAACGCGGTCACAATTATTTTTGCCCCTTGACAGCCATCGAAAACAAGGCTAAACTCACCCCGCAAGAGTCAATAGGTTAGACCTATTAAAAAAGAGGCTGCCATGAGGATGCAGATTCGCAAACGTCGTGTTCACAATGGTAAGATCTATGTAGACCCCTTCCCGGTGGAGAAGCTCAAGCGGGTCGATCGCCCCACCACCCTCATCATAGAGGACAAGGTCCAGAGGGTGGACGAACGGGAAAGCGGCTTCAACAAGGCCGCCCGCGGGATCTATGGGCCCCGGTTGCAAAAGGAGAGGTACCGATTCGTGAGGAAACATCCCCTATCGGGGGCCTTGGTGAGCATGCAGGACCACCTGAAGGCCCTGGTCGACGGCCCCCTGGCACCGGAGAAGGCCCCCCTGCCCGATGACCCGGAGAAGATGTCGGTGCACATCAAGGAGGTGGCCTACTTCCTGCGGGCGGACCTGGTGGGCATATGCGAACTGCCCCCTTATGCCGTCTACAGCCACAGCATGGAGACGGGAGAACCCATTGAGCTGAACCACAAGTATGCCATCGCCATCGTGATAGATCAGGACTGGAAGACCGCGGAGGCCTTCAACGGCCACGACTGGATCAGCAACTCCATGAGCTTCAGGGCCTACACCGCCTCCGGCTTCATCGCCTGCATCTTAGCCGATTACATCCGTCGCCTCGGCTATCCGGCCCGGGCCCACCACGCCAGGAACTACCAGGTGGTGGTCCCCCCCATCCTGCTCTGGGCCGGCATCGGGGAGATGTGCCGCATAGGCGACATCGTCCTCAACCCCTTCCTGGGGCCGAGGTTCAAGGCCGCCGTCGTGACCACGGACCTGCCCCTGGCACCGGACAAGCCCATAGACTTCGGGCTACAGGACTTCTGCCAGAAGTGTAAGAAGTGCGCCAGGGAGTGCCCCTCCGGGGCCATAAGCTTCGAGGACAAGGTGATCTACAACGGTTATGAGCGTTGGCCCCTGGACGTGGAGAACTGTACCGCCATGCGGGTCGGGAACAAGAGGGGGGCTGGCTGCGGCACCTGCATCAAGGTATGTCCGTGGAACAAGCCCTATACGCCCTTCCACCGGGCTGTGGGATGGCTCAT
>Ga0190360_1001342_pt1 | contig 12813 bp, 8 predicted proteins | sample 48721834_MG_FD_161271 | JGI IMG/M metagenome (GOLD analysis project Ga0190360, IMG submission 161271) | Hydrothermal vent microbial mat bacterial communities from Southern Trench, Guaymas Basin, Mexico - 4872-18-3-4_MG | ecosystem: Environmental > Aquatic > Marine > Hydrothermal vents > Microbial... | reverse complement strand
TCGCGTCCGTCAATTCTGATGACTCCGCTTGTCGGTTCATAGAATCTGCAGATCAGGTTGACAATGGTCGTCTTCCCTCCTCCGGTCGGCCCCACAAGCGCAATGTGCTCGCCAGGCTTCACGTGCAGGGTGAAATGCTCCAGAACCTTCTGGCCTTCTTCGTACTCGAACGTCACGTCCTCGAAGGAGATTTCACCTTTCAACTTACCTGGTTGGATAGCATCGCTGCGGTCCATGATGTCAGGCACTGCATCGATCAACGAGAAGACGCGTTCAGCCGACGCGACGGAGCGCTGCATCTCCGCGTACACGCGCGCGAGATCCAGGATGGGCCACAGCATGAACATCATGTAACTGAGGAATGCCTGTACGCCGCCCACGGTCATCACACCTGACTCGATGCGTAGCCCCCCATACCAGACAATCGCTGCAGTGCCGAAGGACCCAATAAGCTGAAGAATTGGCAGGAACAGGGCTGACAGCCAGGCCGCACGGTACCCGGCCCAGTACATAGCCTTGCTTTTCTTGGCGAACTCTGCCAGGTTCCGTTGTTCACGGACGTTGGCCTTCACAACTCTGACACCGCTTATGGTCTCATTGAACGCGCCTGTGATCTCGGAGTTGAGTTTTCGCACATCACGATATTGCACGAGGATCTTGAGACGGAACCAGAATGCGACCGCAGCCATCACCGGAACCAACGCCATGACAATGAGGCTCAGACGGCGATTAATGGTCCACATAAAAAAGAAGGAGGTGCCGATATTGAGAACAGCCCATGTGACGTCCAGCAGTCCCCAGGTCACTAGATCCGCGATACGGCCGGAGTCAGAGGTTACCCGGGACATGATCCACCCCACCGGCGTTTGATCGAAGTAGGAGAAAGAAAGCTCCTGAAGGTGGGTGAAGAGTTTGCTCCGCAAGTCGAATGCTAGCTTCTCTCCGAGCACACCCGCAAAGTAGATAAAGCCGAAGCCGCCAATCGCCTGGACAATCGCCAGCCCTCCATATTGCATAAGCAGGCTTCGTAACAGGCCAACGTCCCCTGGGACGACTGCCTCATCGATGATCCTCTTGTTCAACAGGGTGAAATAGGAGTCGAGAACAGATGTAGCTGCAATCATCAGCACAAAGCCCACGACCCAATGCCAATATGGACGTGCGAGCTTCAGCATACGCAGAACAACGCGACCATTGAACTTAGTGGTAAATTCCTCTTCCGCGAATGTATGTGTCATGATCCCTTGTCTCCAGCTACAGCGTCCTCGGTGTGTGATGTGAGCTCCCCGTGTATCTTGCCCTGTGCTGCTGTGGACGGGTGCCCAGAGGATGGCCAGACCTCGCCTATCTCAGCTTGCATCTCTTCCTCAATCCGGGACTGGATACCATAAATCGTGCGGTAAAGCCCTTCTTGCTGAATCAGCTCTTCATGTGTCCCAGATTGGACAATCCGTCCCTTGTCAAGGACCAGAATCAGGTCGGCACTCATCACGGTCTGAATGCGGTGGGCAATGACGAAAGTGGTTCGGCCTTTCATCAAGCGTTGAAGGGCCAGTTGAATCTGCTCCTCCGTCTCCGTGTCCACAGACGATGTGGCATCATCGAGCACTAAGATCGCAGGGTCTTTCAGCAGCGCTCGTGCGATCGCGACCCTCTGCCGCTGTCCGCCCGAGAGAGTGACGCCTTTCTCGCCTACGATTGTGTCGTAGCCATTGGGGAAGGTCAGGATGATATCGTGAATAGCTGCCGCACGAGCCGCATTCTCGATCTCCTCTTGGCTCACATCTCGATCTACGCCATAAGCGATATTCTCCCGGATGCTCCTACTGAAGAGGAACGGTTCCTGCTCCACGATACCGATGCTACGACGCAGCAAGGCGCGTGGATATTCAGTGAGTTCTCGATCATCAAGGAGGATACGTCCTTCTTGATAATCGTAGAAGCGCAGGAGGAGATTGATGATACTTGTCTTGCCTGATCCTGTTGATCCCAGCAGAGCCACGACCTGACCTGGCTCGCAGTGGAACGACACGTCGTGCAAAACCGCAACCGGAGAGGCCTCCCCAGGCTCTGGAGTGCTGCTCCGCCCTGCTGTGTCTCCTTCACGCGGCTCGTCTCCGCCGAGGACATTTTGTGGTTCATAGGCAAAGCTCACATGCTCGAATGTCACGGCTCCCTTGATCTTAGTGTCCGGGGGCACTGTACCGCTTTCCGTATCCTCGCGGGGCTCTCGCAGGATGTCAACGACGCGCTGATAAGAGACCAGCCCCGTTGAAATCTGTACGATGAGCCGGCCCAGATTGCGCACAGGCCAGATGATCCACATAACGAGGCCTGTGGCAGCTATGTACGTGCCAACTGTGATCTCACCGCGCAGAGCCATATTGGCGCCCACTGCCAAGGCCATTATCTGCTGTAGGGCACACAGGATGTCGGAAACCGGCCAATACAGCGAATGCATCATCGTCAGATGGCGGCCTCGGCGGAACCTTTCCAGGTTCTCCCGCTCGAATTTGTCGATCTCGTACTCTTGCCTCGCGAACGCGCGTACTACGCGCACGCCCGAAAGATTCTCCTGAAGGACGGTGGAGAGTTTTGCTTCCTGTTCCTGATACGCTTTGTACGCCTTCGAGACGCGTCCAAAAAAGTAGTAGGAGACTGCCACGATAAGTGGCATGATCGCAACAGATATCAGTGCCAGATGCGCATTCATGTTGACGAGAGTGCCAAAGTTAACGGCAAACAGAGCGACGATGCGACCGATGCCCAGAGCCTGGTCTGCATAGAACCTGCGTAGCGCATCCACGTCAGAGGTCGACCGTTGGATCAGTTCTCCTGTCTTGACGTAGTCATGGAATCCGAAAGATAGCCGCTGAATGTGGTCGAATAGATAGTTGCGGAGCCGCAGGGTGATGCCCTCGGCCGTCTTGGCTGCCCATGTACCCCGGAGATAAGCAAACAGTCCCTCCAAAGCCGCTATGCCAACAAAACCCGCAGCGGCCATGGGGAGCTGGTGGGCCATGTTGGAATGGCCAAACACGTCATCGACGACATATTGCAGCAGCCGGTAGTAGAGCGTTCGAATGGTAGCGCCAGCGGCAACGGAGAGCATTGCCCCAAAATAGTGCCAACGGAACCCTTTCATCAGCTGGTAGAGACCTACCAGGCGGTGTTTGGAGAGAGTCGTCTTCAGATCAAGGTTGAGGGTCTTTTCGTCCAACATCGCTTATCCTTACTACCCATCCTTAAATAGTGTATGCGATCTACCGCTGTAGCAGCAAAAACGAGCGGAATCATTGTCATTGATCTTATCCATGGGTGCTAGGGTACGCCCACTTGCACACTTGTGCTCCATAGATCCGCTCGTCAGAAAGAGGTGCCCCGTCTGCACTTGAAACCTGCCTCGCCACATCTCTAAACAGGATCAAGTGTGTCTCGGTATCACATCAATCCGGCGGGCGGGCACTATGCGTCGCAACGAAGTTGCTCGTGCTCATCTCTTGCCCCCCTGCAAGGATTGTAATCTTATGCGATTCAACCGATGATCCGTTGATAGATTCATTCCATACGAACTACCTCAGCCACCAATACATCTTACCATAACTCCACGGTTTCAACAGCCATTAGCGAGGCACACTGATGCCGATTATGTATCTCACGCTCGCGAGGTGAGGAGATCCCTGGGTTTCTTCCGTTTGCCTGAGTTTGGTTTATACTTCACATCAGTCAGTTTCCCCTAAGGAGGAAATCACCGTGCGCACGACTTCACAGCGCGTGGACAGGGTGTCCAGGCTCATAGCCCTGGCGTTGGTGCTGATCACTCTCGCGATCTTCTCACCCGCCTTTGCGCACTTCTACACAGACTATCTCTGGTTCGCAGAGATGGGAATGGCGCGTGTCTTTACTACTCGGATGATGGCCAGTGTCGGCATGGCATCTGTAGGGGCTTTGATTGCTGCCGGCATGTTGTGGCTTAACTGGACCTTCCTTCCCCACATCTTCACCCGGTCACACATCTTGAGTGATTGGCTGCCGTCCCCTACCTTGCGCTTCGGTAGAGGGAAGATCCGTCTCGATGGAGCGCGGCCCCCCCGTGCGATTCATTTGTTGACCGGTATTGCAGCCGTGGTCGTTGGCGTCTTGCTAGGCCTTTCCCTCCGAGACCATTGGACGACCTTCCTGCTGGCGAGGTTTTCTCAACCCTTTGGTCTCGAAGACCCGATATTTGGCTTGGATGTGAGCTTCTATGTGTTTACGCTCCCCTGGTACAGAGTGCTGCTGAGTTGGGCGGAATTCGTGGTTGGCCTCTCTCTTGCTGGAGCAGCGCTCCGCTATGCGCTGCTAAGCCAGTTGACCGTCAGGGGCGCGACCGCTCACTTGTCGTTGTTGGGGAGCTTCTGGCTCATCTTGGTCGGAATCGGCCGACTGTTCGCCCGATACGTGCTGCTTGTGACCCAGAGAGGTTTGGTCTTCGGTGTGGGGTACACTGATCTCCACGCCCGCATACCGCTATACACGGTTGAGGCGGGACTCTTCTTCCTGGCCGCACTTGTCCTCGTGGTCAACCTGTTTGTCCGTCAGGCGCGGTTGCTGGTTGGGATTGGGCTGTTCTGGCTTGGTCTGAGTCTGATCGCTCCTCTCTATCCCGCCTTCGTGCAGCAGTTCACGGTCGAGCCAAATGAGTTCATACTTGAGAAACCATACATCGAACACCACATCACCTTTACACAGAGGGCCTATGAGCTGGACCGCGTTGTTGAGAGCCTGTATCCGGCCACTGGCGAGATCACGCCAGAGCAATTGGCGGACAATGCGGACGTCTTGAACAACGTGCGTTTGTGGGACTACCGCCCGCTCAAACGGACATTCGGTCAGCTACAGGAGATTCGCCTTTACTACGCCTTTGAGGATGTGGACGTAGATCGCTACGCACTGGAGGACGGCCTCACCGAGGTGGCCCTTGCGGTTCGGGAACTCGATGTGGATGAGCTGGCATCCCAGGCACAGACCTGGATCAATCGCCATCTGATCTTCACTCACGGCTATGGCTTAGCGCTCAGCTCCGTGAACGGGGTCACGCCGGAAGGCCTGCCGAAGCTACTTGTCCATGATATCCCGCCTGTGAGTGAGGATCCCGCTTTGGAACTGCGGCGTCCGGAGATCTACTTCGGCGAGCGTACGGACCAGTATGTGGTAGTCAATGCCGCGGAAGACGAGTTTGACTATCCCCGAGGTGATACCAACGCCTACACTCGTTATGAAGGCGGCGCTGGCGTCCCGCTAGGGGGAATGTTGAAGCGGGCGCTGTTCGCCGTGCGCTTTGGGAGCACGCAACTTTTGCTCTCTCCTGCCCTCTCGAATGATAGCCGGATCCTGTTTCATCGTAGTGTCGTGGATCGCGTCAAAACGTTGGCGCCGATGTTGCTCTACGATAGGGATCCTTATGCTGCTGTGGTTAACGGAAGGATCGTCTGGCTCCTGGACGCTTACACGAGTACAGAGAACTTCCCTTACGCACAACCCGTTGATGGAGCCATCAATTATCTACGTAACAGCGTTAAAGTGACGATTGACGCTTACACAGGTGAAGTCCGACTGTACCTCATTGACAAGGACGATCCGATCGCCGCCACTTACGCTCGTATCTTCCCAGACCTGTTTACAGACAGCTCTGAAATACCTCACGAGATCCAAGCTCATTGGCGATACCCCGAGATGTTGTTCCTCTATCAATCTTATCTCTACGCCACCTATCACATGCGTGATCCCCAAGTCTTTTATAATCGGGAGGATTTGTGGGGGATTCCTCAAGAACTTGTTGAGACGGAACAGCGGACCATGGAACCATACTATGTGACCATGCGTCTACCAGGATCGGACCGCCTGGAGTTCCTCCTGATGCGGCCCTATGTCCCGCATCAAAAGCAGAACATGGTCGCGTGGCTTTATGCCCGCTGCGATGGAGATGTCTACGGAGAACTCGGCGTCTTCAAGTTATCGAAGGATCGGTTGGTGTATGGGCCGCTTCAGATCGAGGGACGCGTGGACCAGGACCCTGTGATCTCCCAGCAGCTCTCCTTGTGGAACCAACGCGGCTCGCGCGTCTTGCGTGGCAATCTATTAGTTATTCCATTGGCTGGCACGTTTCTGTACGTGGAGCCACTCTATCTGGAGGCCGAGGCTGGGCAACTGCCTGAGCTAAAGCGAGTCATCGTCGCCTACTCAGATCAGGTTACCATGGCGTCGACTCTGAGGGCTGCCTTGGAGCAGGCAATAGGAACGATCCCAACCGGTGGTGTGGCGGGAGAGGAGAGCGGCGACGAAGGTGCGACGTTGGAAGAGCTTGCCGCCAGAGCGTGGCGGTACTACGAGCAGGCCCAAGCCTGTCTCGCCCAAGGAGACTGGGCTTGTTATGGGGAGCAGCAAGCGCTGCTAGAGAGCGTTCTGCGGCAGATGGTCGGGGATGTCAGATAGGACGAGGCCAGGACGAGTGACGGGGTTGGACAGGGCTCCTCGTGTCTTTCTCAAATCGGGACGCTCTCGCTCGATCGAGCGCCGCCACCCGTGGGTTTTCTCTGGGGCGATAGCCCGCATCGAAGGTAACCCCGCCCCAGGTGATTTGGTCCAGGTCTGTTCTTTCGATGGACCTTGTCTCGCGTGGGGGCACTACAGCCCAAGCTCTCAGATCCAGGTGCGTCTCTTCGCATGGGGCGATTCGCAACCGCCAGGTCCAGACACTACGGACTTCTGGTTCCGGCGGATGCAGCGAGCGATTGGGGCGCGGGCGGAGATGCTGAAGGATCCCGACACGAACGCTTGTCGGCTGGTTTTCGCCGAATCCGATGGTATCCCTGGATTAATCGTCGACCGCTACAGGGACGTTCTGGTGCTGCAGTGTCTCACAGCAGGAGCAGCTGCCCGGCGTGATCTCTTTGCAGAGATTCTATGGGACCTCGTATCTAAGCAGATCTCCGTGACTGCATTGTATGAACGGAGCGATGTGGACGTTCGGAAACGGGAAGGCCTGGAAAGAGTGCGTGGCCCCGTCCGAGGGCACCCACCTGAGATGGTGCAGATTCGTGAGCATGGCTTCGCGTTCTGGGTCAACATCGTAACTGGACACAAGACAGGGTTTTATCTCGACCAGGCCCCAAACCGCAGTCGTCTGTACGATCTCATCCGGGCTCGATTGCGCACTCATGAATCTGTGGACGTGCTCAATGTATTCTCATACACGGGAGCGTTCAGTGTGTATGCTTTGGCTGCGGGTACCAGCTACGTGCTCAATGTAGATGCATCGGCTGATGCACTTCGGCTGGGCCGCCTCAACGTGGGACTTAACGCGCTTTCCCTATCCGCTGTTGAGGACATGGAAGGCAACGCCTTTCAACTTTTACGGGATCTGCGTGCTCAGAATCGGCACTTCGATGTTGTAGTTGTAGATCCACCCAAGTTCGCCACGACTCGTCGTGACATTCAACGCGCAGCCCGGGGCTACAAAGACATCAATATGCTGGCTCTGCATCTCTGTCGTCCAGGAGGACTTCTGCTGACGTTTTCGTGTTCAGGCGTTATCACTGAGGATCTCTTCCAGAAGATCCTCTTCGGAGCTGCGCTTGACGCTGGTCGTGAGGTCCAGATCATTGGCAGGATGACTCAGGGACCCGATCACCCGGTTGCTCTCACATTTCCGGAGTCATTTTATCTCAAGGGCGTGATTTGCCGTCTATTGGATTGAGGCAAGATCGAAAAACACACGGGGAGACAGATTTATGCGTACATTGAGGATCATTGCCCGAGCTGCGGTGGCGTTCTACGAGGAGCTCTTCTTCTACGCACTGCTGGGAGTTGTCAACATTGTGGCTTGGCTCCTGGTAATTCCGGGTCCATTTGCGTTGACAGCTATCTATGTTGTAGGGCAGCGGGCCGTGCGAGGCCTAGGCGTCAACTGGTCACTTATCTGGGATGGCGTGAAAGAGTATGGACTACGGGCTTGGTTGCTCTTCGCTGTGACGATTTTGGGCTTCGTTATTGTGTTTAGCAATCTTGTTTTCTACGTCAATCCTGATCTTTCCCCGTTCCCGGAGTCAGTGGGAGTGTGGACGACCCCGTTCTTTCTGTTCCTTGGTTTGGTATGGACCGGAGTAGTCTTCTATGCGCAGTCCTTTCTTATGGAACTGGAGGACCCCAAATTCGGTCTGGTGCTTCGTAATAGCCTCTTTCTGGTGCTGCTGCAGCCCCTGCAGACCTTAACATTGCTACTGGTAAGCCTCCTCGCGACTGCTTTGTCTATCGTCTTGCCGGTACTCTTTCTGTTCCTGCCAGGCTTTCTCAGTTGTCTGTCCCTTACAGCAGTGCGAGAACTTGTTACCTACCTGAAGGGGCGCGCAGAGATTCTCAACAAGACTTACGAAGCAGAGGGCGCTACCGAGAGTCAATCGGCAACTGGTTCGACTGATTCGGAGGGAGGTCTGAAGTGAAGCGGTCAGACTCGATGTTGACGTCGTTGGCGCGTCGCCTCAAAAAGGAGGATGCCTGTGGCGATGGCCACGTTGAGAGAGTCGACCCCGGGTGCCATTGGGATGTAGAGAGTGTGTGCGCGCGCTCTGGCGTCCGAGCTAGCACCTGCTGCCTCTCCTCCCACGATCAGCGCGCTGCGCTTTGACCAGTCGACTGCATCGTAGGGCTGCTCACCATGCGCGTCGGCAAGTAAGACATGGGTGTCCCCTCCAATGATCTCATCGATCTGGTCCCACGTCACCTGGCGTATGGGCAGATGATAATGGGCTCCCATGGCCGCTCGGACGACCTTGGGCTGTGTGTAATCGACGCTCCCCGCAGGGATTAGGACCTCTGTGATCCCTGCAGCCCAGGCGGTGCGGAGAATCGTGCCCAGGTTCCCAGGATCGCGGATTTGGTCTGGGATGAGCCACAGTGGTGTGACGTGGGTATCGGGCAGCAGATTAGGAATGGGGGTTACCGCGATAACGCCTTGAGGGGTCACTGTGCCGGCCATCTTGCGCATGACTGTCTCAGTAACGAAGAAGATCTTGACCCCGGGATCGAGTCCGGCACTGAGTTGCGGGAGTAATACGTCCTCAGCGCGGTCGGCCTGGATAAACGCCTGCGTCAGGAAGATCTCGATGGGTCTGACTGAGCTTCGTAGTGCTTCTGTGAGGAGGCGCGCTCCTTCGATCACCATCAAGCCTTCTCGCATGCGACGGCGGGTGCTGCGCATGAGGGCCAGCACCCGCCGGATACGAGCGTTGCTGATGCTGCTGATCTGAGCCATGGTCGGCGAGGCCTAACCGTTTGATCTGACTAGCTCATTGGTGCAGCGATCCAGGCCCAGTTCGGCCTAAAACGACAGCTCTCACGATCCCGTGATTGCGATCACGGGATGCATATCTGCTGTCCCACGTAAACAAGGGAGGGGTTGGCAATGCCGTTGACCTGGGCCAAGTAGTACTGACTATACCCGTAGCGCAGTGCAATACGGAACAGATTGTCCCCCGGCTTGACGACGTACACCGTGGCACAAGCTCCACCGCCAGGGGATGTTCCCCCTGTTGTGCCACTGGTTGGCGAGGGGATCGTTAAGACCTGGCCCACATAGATCAGCGCCGGATTCGTGATGTTGTTCGCACGAGCAAGCTGGGCTACGGTGACCCCGTATCGCAGGCCTATGCGGAATAAGTTGTCACCAGGTTGGACAACGTACGTTGTGCCTGCCGGGAGCGGTGCCGCGGTTGTCGGCTCCGCGGGCGGCGCTTCTGTCGGTGCCGTCGTGGGCTCAATGACAACCGGCACCAGCGTCGCGGTGGGCGTGGGGGGCAAGGCAGTAGGTTCTGGGGTCGACGACGAGGTAGCAGGAGGCGCGATACCAGTAGGCTCAGGTGTCTCCACAGGAGAACTACCCACCTCTGTGTTGCCCTGGGCCTCTTGAATAGCGGCATTGACCTCTTCTTCAGATGGCAATTCCTCGATGGGCGGCGCTGCCGACCGCCTGCATCCACTGCTCAACACGGCTACTGCCACCAAGACTATGATCAAGATCAAGGCAAGCGGTTTGCGCTGCATTGGCGTGCTCCTTTCCGGTACCAGATATTTTCATTTACTATACAACAAAAATGTATCTTCAGCAAGCGTACTTCAAAAACAAGCGCGCCTTTGGAAGCTTGTCCACCTGCAGCTTGACGATCAAGCCACGCTCCCCTATAATAGACCATCAACATGTGAGTTGGGTTTACTGCGAGAAAACAGAATAGGGAGGTTTTATGCTCAACGCCAACGAGCTCCGCAAAGGAACTACATTCCTGCTGGATGGGGAGCCCTATGAGGTCTTAGAATACCAGCATTACAAGCCAGGCCGCGGGAATGCAATCATCCGTACCAAAATTCGCAATATGCGGACGGGCGTCATCATTCCTCGAAACTTCCTGGATGGGCATCGCTTCGAAGAAGCGCCGGTGGAACGACGTACCGCACAGTACATCTACAACGACGGTCAGTTCTACTATTTCATGGATAGCGAGACTTACGACCAACTGAGTGTCAGCGCTGAGCGGATTGGCGAGAGGGCCGGGTTTCTCAAAGATGGCCTGGAGATCACGCTTACGCTCTTCGAAAACGAAGTGTTGTCCATTGAGCTCCCAGCCACCGTTGAGTTGGAAGTGGTTGAGTCTGAGCGCGCTGTGGCCGGTGACACGGCGACTGGTGCCAGCAAGACAGTGGTATGTGAGACGGGATTGAGAGTCCAGGTTCCCCTCTTCATCGAGGTCGGTGACGTGATTCGAGTGGATACGGAGCGAGGGGAGTATCTGACACGCGTGTAGAACCCTCAGCAGGTGCTGGCTCCACTGAAGGATTTGCTCGATTCGACTATCAGTGGGTGTAGTTTCCACATGAGGTGCGGCGCAGACATCGAGCGCCGCACGTCTGATATCCGCATAAGGACGTGTAGACATAGGTGCAAGGCACAAAGGGCTCCTTATTGGGTGATGACCACCGGCTGGATCAATACGCGGGCTTGTGGGTGGTACTCAACAAGCAGGGGATAGTCGTTGGTAAGGCCCGGACGTACGACGATGCGGAAGCGGTTGCTGGCTGCCATGAAGACAGCACCATATGGTGGGTCTCTCCTCACTGGCCCTACGTCATGATACCCCGATGGCCCGTTGTGCCCTTGAAAAGACTTACAGATTCCCACTCCCTTTGGCTCGTCGGCGGGGCCGTGAGAGACCTGTTGGTTCACTGTCGTCCGCATGATTGGGATTTTGCCTGCCGTCGAGAAGGCCTGGCGCTAGCGCGCCTGGTTGCTGACGTGCTGGGCGGCAGCTACTACCCACTAGATCCTCAACGGAGCACTGGTAGAGTCGTTGTACACGACCCTGACATAGGCACCCTGGTAACCATTGACATTGCTGAACTCCGGGGCGTTGACATCGAATCGGATCTTCAGAAGCGTGACTTTACAGTCAATGCCATGGCCTTGACTCTGGATGGTGAGCTCATCGATCCCTTGCATGGTTATGAGGATCTTAGGCAACGATGCCTGCGCATGACCCATCCCAGCGCGTTCATCGAGGATCCTGTCCGGATTGTCCGGCTGGCACGTTTGGCCTCGGCGTTGGACTACACGGTTGACGAGGCCACATATCGCAAAGCACGAGACGGAGCTCCCCTAGTTCAGGACGTTGCACCGGAGCGGGTGCGAGATGAGCTGCTACGGGCTTTGCCTCCCGAGTTTGCGGCATCCTCCCTGGAACACCTACTTGGTATCGATGTCCTGCGATATGCGCTACCCGAGGTTACGGAAGCAGCGAAACTCACTGTGACCGCTGAAGTACTCCAAACACTGGGTGATCTTGTGAGCTTTATGGACTCAGACTCACAGCGCGCGGTGGCTGCTCTTGACTGCTCCAGGTTGTCGCCATACAGGGATTGTGTTCGTGAGGACCTGATGACGCTGGTCTCGGGCGGTGTCCGCCGGCGCGATCTTCTTAGCTGGGGGGGGCTGTTCGCACTGGCCGCCGAGCGTGAGACCACGAAACGGCACCTGGTTCGCCGTCGATTGCATGCTCTACGTTTTTCGAAACGAGCCCACCTCTATGTTGAGACACTCGCAGTTGAGGCGCCGAAGTTAGCCGCAGCGTTGACGTCTTCAGGTAGGATTGAACCCGATCGGCGAGAGATCTACCGGTTCTTCCGGCGTGCCGGAGACGCAGGAGTTGGGTCGATCATCCTGGCGTTGGCCCTGACACCCGCCATGGGGCACGCCAACGGGCTTACCGAAGCAGTTTGCCGGAGGACTGATGCGTACCTGGATGCGGTGTGCTGTGCACGCGACCAGATAGTTGAGCCGCGCCCTTTGCTGAGTGGGCGAGACTTGATGGCTATGGGAATAAGAGAAGGCCCTGCTATGGGGAGAATCCTGGCTATGTTGCGCGAGAGCCAGGCGGCTGGTGAGGTCACCACACGAGAGGAGGCCCAACAAGCCATCCAGCGTTGGTTGGTGGATTTGGCTCTGGACAGTGCCCGTTCCTCTCCACAGGTGAAGCCGACCGATCGCAAACTGCGGTGAGCCTACGAGGGTCCCATGAGAATCCGGCAAGCTTCACAAAACGAGCGGTTCTGGCACCAGACGTGGCTGGTGTTGGTCGTGCTCTTGCTGTCTGCGTGCCAGACGTTGCAGCCGGCTCCCACACCAACGGCGACCCGAACCCCGGTGGTGCCGACGTCTACTCCGACTCTGACTCTTACGCCAACGCCGACGGCCACGCCAACGATGACACCGTCACCAACTCCTACTAT
>Ga0190360_1001340_pt1 | contig 12814 bp, 8 predicted proteins | sample 48721834_MG_FD_161271 | JGI IMG/M metagenome (GOLD analysis project Ga0190360, IMG submission 161271) | Hydrothermal vent microbial mat bacterial communities from Southern Trench, Guaymas Basin, Mexico - 4872-18-3-4_MG | ecosystem: Environmental > Aquatic > Marine > Hydrothermal vents > Microbial... | reverse complement strand
CCTGCCAGACTCAAGAGAGAAATAGAAAACATAGATAAAGAACTTGCCTCCGCTGATATATGGACGAAAAACCCTGGAAGGGCAAGGGACCTCGGAAGAAAAAAGAAAATCCTTGAGGACAGGCTGGCATCTTTTCACCGCATGAAAGATGCCATAGAAGAGGCTGAACTTCATGTGGAGCTCTATGAAGAATCGTCTCCTGAAGAGGTGGAAAGGGTTATAAAAAAGCTTGAGAGAATAATTGAAGAGGAGGAAATTAAGAACCTTTTCACAGAGGAAGATGAGACGAGGAATGCACTGCTTACAATTCATCCAGGAGCGGGGGGAACTGAAAGTCAGGATTGGGCACAAATGTTGCTAAGGATGTACCTTCGCTGGGCTGAGGATAAAGGATTCAAAACTGAGATTCTGGAACTTCAGGAAGGAGAAGAAGCTGGAATAAAAAGTGCCACAATTAGAATAGAAGGTTCCTATGCTTTTGGACTTCTTCAGGGAGAAAGCGGAGTGCATCGTTTGATAAGGATATCTCCTTTTGACGCAAATAAAAGAAGACACACCTCTTTTTCCTCTGTGTTCGTTTATCCTGAGATAGAAGATGATGTAGAAGTGGAAATAGACCCAAAGGATTTAAAGATAGAAACCTTCAGAGCTTCAGGTCACGGAGGACAACATGTAAACAAAACCGAATCAGCGGTTAGGATTACCCATATACCAACCGGTATAGTGGTTTCAATCCAGAACGACAGGTCTCAGCATAAAAACAAGGCAACGGCAATGAAGATTCTCCGTTCGAGGCTTTATGAACTGGAAAGGGAGAAAAAAATGGAAAAAATGCAAAAGTTCGAGAAGAATAAAAAGGATATTTCTTGGGGGAATCAGATAAGAACCTATGTGCTTTATCCATATCAGGCAGTCAGAGACCACAGAACAGGAGTGGAAATTTCACAGGCAGACAGGGTGCTTGACGGGGATATTGATATTTTCCTAAGGGAATATCTCTTTAAGAGAAAAACCGGAGAAAAGACTGAGCTAAAGGAAGAACAACCAGCCACATCATAAAAAGAAGAGGGGGAACTTTTTGTTCCCCCTGAGAGCTGAAGAAAATCTATTTGGCCCACCCCTATATTATAATTGCAAAAACTGTACCAGATTTAAGATGAGGTTCTATCAGGATATTAACCGGAATATTAGAGCATTTTTTCTCCACCCTCAGGGGCAGGGAGACGTCATTTTGAGACAATCAGTCTTATATTGAGATTAAAATGTGTCAGATTGAGACTTATTCTTTCCGGAGTTTTTCCCTTATTCTGAAAGCAGTTGCCCTCGAAATTCCAAAAAGCGAAGCTATTTTTTCCATTTTTAAGCCTTTATTCAGGAGGTATTTCATAAACATTTCTTCCAGTTTTTTTAAATTCAAATTATTCTCCTCCAGAAATTCAAGAAGGTAATCCAGTAGTTCCTCTTCTGAGCTCGCAGCCGTTTTGTGGACAGTGCTAACAAAGGATTCTTTCCTGTCTTCAAAAGACCATTTTTCGTAAATTTTTATGGCCTCGTCCAAAGTTATTTCCATTCCTCTTGTAAGAAAGCTTTCGAGAATATTGAGTAACATTCTTATATTTCCTGGAAAATCAGCCTGCGTTAGAAATCTCTCTGCGGACTTTGTAAGCTTTAATCCTTTTTCCCTGTATTTTTCAACAATGAGCTTTATATCTTCCTTTCTTTCCCTTAGGGGTGGAAGATAAATTATATTTGAAAATCTGTAAATCAGGTCCTCCCTGAGGTCCTTTGCCGGGTCTGAGGATGTGGCTCCTATTATTTTCGCGCTGGCAACTATTTTTGTGGTTGAGCCAACTCTGGAAAAGTATCCTCCCTCTATTGCATTTAGAAGTTTTCCCTGTTGCTGGTAATTCAGATAACCTATTTCATCTATAAGAAGTGTTCCTCCACCTGCCATTTCAAGATAACCTGCTTTGCTCCTTATTGCACCTGTAAAAGCCCCTTTTTCGTAACCAAAGAGTTCTGATTCTATAAGGTGTTCAGGAACTCGGGTCAGATTCAGCACCTGAAAAGGAGCATAGGGCGGGAATATGATATGATGTAGAACCCTTGAAAGAAAAGTTTTTCCAGTGCCAGTTTCACCAACGATTAGAATATTTTCTCTATTTCCCCTGGTTAGATTAATTTCCATAAGCTGTTGCAATATAAATTTTGAACTGGTAAAAAAACCGTGTTTTTCAAAAAGTTCTTTTGTCTGCTTCAGCTTTCTGTCCTTGCTTTTCTCATCTACAAACCCGAAAAATTCTCTTAATTTTCTATCGGTTAATTCAAAGGAAGCGAATCCATCCAGGAAAGGAATTCCGAGATTTCTTAATTCCCTTACTACTTCTGCAGTTGCCCTTCTTGAAACAAGGAGTACAGGGATTTCTGGATAAGCTTCCCTAACTCTTTTTGCTATTACCAGTCCTTCGCGTGCGGGGACCTTTGATATCAATTTTTCATCAGGGATCTTGTCGAAGTGAAGGTCAACTATTACCCTGTCAGGTTTATGCTTTTCCATTTTCCCCAAAAAACTGTACCCGTCTGTGAAATGGATAACCTCAATATCAGGGAAGGCCGCCTTCAAGAATTCGTAAAAGACATAGTCATCATCCACAAGATAAACTTTCATAGCAATTTTGTTATGCAAATTTTATGCCAGTTTTTTTATTTCCATTTGAATTTTTATTGTGGTTCCCTCCCCCGGAGCTGAATCTACCTCAATTGTTCCCCACTCTTCAAAAAGTTTTTTTACTTCTGCCAGACCATAGCCCCTATTTTTACCCTTGGTGGAGAAACCGGAGATAAACATGAGTTCTTTTGTGCTCTCGTCCATTCCCTTGCCGTTGTCGTTTATTACCACAAGGAGATTGTAAAGATTTTCTTCAGCGCTTATGCTTATGGTTGGTTCTTCCCCGGCAGGGTTGTAATCTTCAAAAGCTTCAATGCTGTTTTGAAGGATAGCGTGAAATGCGTTCCTGAATTCAGTAAGCTTTTCAGGATAGAAGGTGCCAAAGGTAGTTGAAGAATGCTGAATATCCACCTCAACCTTTATGCCCCTCTCTTCAGCCATTGGTAAGATGGATTTTATAGCTGGTTTAAGGGCATTTTCAATTACACTTCCTCTCATTGCCCTTATCATATTAGCGAGTTCCTCAATAGAGTCGTAAGCTTCCTGTATTTTTTGTTTAGTAACCTTACCAACGAGAAGCTTATGGAGGGATTTTTTTACTTTTTTAAAAGTTTCATCCCATTGCAGAGAGGCCTTTTTGAAATAAGGTTGAAAGCCTGTAAAATATTCAAGCAGGCGTTTAAATTCTTCTCGGTGTTGTTCAAATGCAGGGATGAATTCCTTTTTATCCATGTTCAGGAGTCTCTTTAAAAGATGCAGTGCCTGATGGGAAAAATTACTTCCTGAAAGCTTTTCCATAACAAAGTCGGGAGGATTCCCTTTCTTTTTGAGTTTAAGGGAAAGTTTCACCAGAGAGTAGACAAGGATAGCGAAAATTAAAAAGGCAATAAAATAAGGAACTCCTTTTTTAATGTATGTCCAGAGTATTATCTTTTTGAGAATTCTTCGGTGGGTTTTGAGAAATTCGGGCATTTTCTCGGGGGCTGAAAACTGTCCCACCTCCATGGCTGCTTCACAGTACTCTATTGCCTTCCATATTTTAAGTTTTCGTTCAAGCTCAAGGGCTTTTCTGTAGTTAAACAGCATATTGTTAAGAGCCTCTCTTTTTTTCAGGAGCAAAAGAGATACCCATTTTGATCTTAACCTTTTATCTGGCAGATTAGAGTAAGATATGCAGAGAAGGTCTTTGTCTCCATTACCGTCTATATCTTTGAGAATCGGTTTGTAAATGAAGGAGTTAGGGGACGGAAAATCTATCGAATATCTCGTTTGGATATCGTTATAGAACACTTCAAAGAACTTAAGCTCTCCTGCCACTGCCAGGGACTTTTTCTCAATTCTAAAAGCCCTTGCTACCGGATAGTCAAACTCAAAATCGCTAATAACAGGGTTACCATTGAGATCATAAACATAAAGGTGAGATTTTGTTTCCATCCTGGAGGATGTGAAATTGGTAAATACAAATACTCTATTGTTCCAGAAACCAAGGGCTGAAACCTTTTCTTTAAATTTTTTTGACCAGATTTTCCTGGTGGTTCTCCAGTCGAACAGAGAAACTTCAAATTTCTTTCCCTTTGTGGAGGAGAGAGTAATTACAAGCCCTCTGTCTTTATCAATGTCAAAGAGGTTTCTTCTTTTGAGTTCACTGTAAATAGAATAATCAGTAATGGTGCCACCCAGTTTAAAGCTTTTTGGAGCAACGTTATCTTCCAGAGAATAAAGGATTTCTTTCGTGAGAATTAGAAGGGTTCCGTCAATTAATTGCTGATCAAGGGGAGGGGATTTTAAAGAATAGGATTTTTTCCTTTTACCATCAAAGATTATGAGAGATTTTTGAGTGAGGATGTATAGTTTTTTTTCTCCTTCCAGCATTGATACCGGTTCAACAACAGAGGAGATTTTTCCCTCTGATATTGAATACAGACCATCTTTGCAAAGTACAAATAAATTATCATTTAAAGCACCCAGGTCAATTACAGGACAATGAAGTTCTTTATACGGTTGAAGATACGGGATTTTGAAATTCACCCTGTAAATTGTTCCATCCGGTGACCCTGCAAATATTTTTCCGTTTATTGCAGTTATCCCGGAAAGGTCTTTTTCCGAAATCCATTCCTTTGTTTCAAATGGTTTTATTGCTATCTGGGATTTAATAAAAATTCCCATTAAAAAGAGAAATGAAAATTTAGTCAATAATTTTGTATGTTTCAATTTTATCTCCCTTGATAAAACTAAGAACACCTTTTTTGTAGTCTACGACGGGGACAACATGTGGTTCTTTTTCCGGATTAAATTTTTTAAGTAAGAGTAACCTTCCTTTAAGGTCCAGAACTTTAAATTCCTTTAGAATATACTGGATAGTTCCCCCGTGTCTGGGGTCATTGTAAGCTTTTTTTGCGGTGTAAAGGATAAAGACCTTATTTTTTTTGATTGTTATGAAATTTATTAATAGTCTTACGTCATGTTTAACATCTGCATAGTGGTAAAACTTTTTCATGTTCAGAAGTTTAAACCTCGCTGCGATTTTAAGATTTTCGTCCAGAAGGATAAATGTTCCATCCCTGAGTATAATGGGGAAATAAGGTTTTTTATGAATTTTAACTCTCCATAGGTAGAAATTTAAATTTATATCTGCAAAGCTTTCCTTGAATGTGATTTCCCTGACAGGCTTCCATCTAAGGGTATCAAATAAAATCACCCCGGATTTTTTCCTGTCTTTTTCGAAATATTCTGTGTAGCTTACCCAGATAAGGTTTTCCTTTTTCTGAAGGAAGTAAGGGTTTATATATTTCCCGTATATTCTGTACGAAGCAATGATTTTTCCTGTATGTCCCAGTAAATAAATCCCCCCATATATGTCGGCAAAACCATTTCTTACGAAATAATTGTGTGGGGCTAAACCAAGGATTATTATTCCATTATCAGAGGAGATAACAAAATTTGGTTCCACTCCTGCGGGAAAAGAGTTTATCTTTATAAGCTGATTTCCTTTTAATCTGTAAATATCAATGCGTTTTATAACCCCTGTCTTTTCTATAAAAGCTTTTCTCACCAGGAAATAAGGAGTGCCAAGGAATCTGGTCATATAGATGTTATAGAGGAAATCAATAAGCTCATTGTTCAGGCGATAAATTCCCTTACATTGACCTGTTTTAAGGTCGTAAACAAATAAAAAAGGACCCCTTCTTACAAATGCATGTTTTCCTCGAATTCTTATTCTTCCACCTTCGCCTCTTATGGTCCAGAGAATATTGCCCTTAGCATCAATGGCAATTATCGAGGATGAAAACATTGATACAGTGTAATTTTTTATCCGCATACCTGAGGTTATGAAATAGTATTTTGAGAGGTTCAATTTTAAAGGTTTCCTGCCTATCAGCTTTAGATCGAAGGGAAAAATTAAAACTGATAAAAAAAGGGTGAGCCCAATTTTTCTAATCATGAAAAAAATTATATAAAAAAATAATATAAAAAAACAGTCAAAAAAGGATAAGGACTGCCCTCTTTATGGGCAGCCCTTTTTTGTTCTTACTTTGCTACTCTTTCTTTCAGGGTTTTGCCTGGTCTAAAAACAACATAATTCTTCGCAGGGATCTTGATTGTTTTTCCTGTTGCTGGATTTCTACCTTCCCTTGCTTTGCGATGACGGGTCATAAAAGTTCCAAAACCAGGAATAATTACTTTTCTTCCTGCATCGAGTTCTGTAGCGATGATCCCTTTACCTGGATTTGCATCAAAAATAGCATTCACAACCTCAAGAGCTTTTGCCTGTGAAATACCAGTTTTTTTTGCAAGTTTTTTTGCAAGTTCAGTCTTTGTCATAGATAACCTCCTCAATTTTATATTTATATACTAAGTACAAAATTCATTGCTGTCAAGAAAAAACCTGACAAATTAAATCTCCTTGAGAAGTTCCTTAACTGCTACTTCAAGCTGAACATCCTTTCCCTTAGCTTCGCTTCCCAAAGGATATTCAACCCTTATATGTGGCGGACAACCGTGTCCTTCCATGTTTGTCATTGTGCCGTCATTGACATACCATCCCCGGAAAGGAACCCTTACCCTTGAACCGTCTATAAGCATCTGTGCTCCGGTGGAGATAACAGAGCCGTTTGTTTGCTCACCCACGATTTTTCCCCTCTTTAGAGTTCTGATAGACCAGGAAAATATTTCTGCGTTGGAATATGACCTTTCATTTGCAAGAACAATGATGGGTTTTGTCCACGCGTAAAAAATTCTTCTTCCCTGTGGATAACCTGGTCCTCCATCCCTCGGTATTGTGATAGCGTGATTTTTTACCATGAGTGAAGTAAGAAGGTAATCCGTGGTCCATCCACCAGGGTTGTTCCTTACATCAATAACGAGACCATCTTTTCCATGAGCTGCTGTATATAACTCCTCTATAAACTGATTGAAACTTGTTAATCCCATTGCTCTTATATGGATGTAGCCGAGTTTTCCTCCGGAGAGTTTTTCAACCAGCGACCTTCTGTAATTAACCCACGCCTGATAAATCAGGTCTGTTTGATCTCTTTCAGGAATGGTCTTTATTCGCACCAGTTTTTCTTCTTTACCTCTTTTTACTCTAAGTAGAACTTCTTCCTTGTCAAGAAGTAGTTTATAGATATTATTGTTGGAGGTGGGAATGCCATTTATTTCAAGAATAATGTCGCCTTCCATTAATTTTGATTGTGGATAGGAAGCAGGAGAACCTGGAAGAACTTTTTTAATAAGAGCTCCATGTTTTACAGGAATTAAAATTACGCCCAGCTCTCTTCCTGTTTCTATGGATTTTTTGTATGGAGGATAACAATTAGTATGTGATGCTTTTATATGTCCCTGCATCAAATTGAATAGATAGCAGAATTCCGTCGGGGTGGAGACTTCTTTAAAATAAGGGATGAATTTCTCTTTCAAGCCCTTCCAGTCAGCTCCATGCATTTTTGGGTCATAGAAATAGTCTCTGAGAGTTCTCCATGCCTCATCAAATTTTTCAAGGTTTTCCCTGACAATGTTTATGTAAATCTTTGCAGAGAAGGAAACTGGTTTGACCTTTTTAGATTTGACATCCAGGTAACTTATTTTTCCTCCTCTTTCGAGGAAAAATAGTTTCGTCCTTTTATCGTCCCATTTTAAACTTCCTGAAATAGTCCTGCCCTTCGTTATTCTTTTTATGTCGCCTTTAACTCTATCATAGGAAAATATATCTTCCCCTTCTCTTGTGTTTGAAAGGAAATAGATTGTTTTGCCGTCCTTTGATATGGCTAATTCCTGTTCCGATGAGGGGAAATCAGTTATTCTTCTAAGCCTTTTTCTTATACCTTCAAAGTCTATTTTTACGCTTGGTGTTTTCTGTTTTTCTTTGCTGCTTCCTTCGTAATATTCTTCCCAGTCCTCCCGGGTTTTGTAATCGTCCTTTTTTGTAAGGTAGAAAAACCATGGGTCCTGATTTCTCATAATCCTTGCGGAGATAAAGGCAAAGAAAAGTCCATCTGGAGACCATATTCCATTGAAGTCTTCGTATGGATGAACAGTTACGTTTATAGGTTTTGCATTCTTTTCTTTTAAATTGAGGAAGTAAATCTCTCTATTGAAATTATTGTCGTCTCTTGAGAATGAAATCCAGTTACCGTCCGGTGAAAATTTTACGTCACTTATATTCCAGAAAGAGGATAATAATTTCTGATTTTTCCCATCTGCATCGCTTAACCACAGATTACCTTTTCCTCGTATGAATGCAAGCTTTTTTCCGTCAGGGGAGATAACAGGGGACCATTCTTCTTCAGGTGTTCCTATTACGAGTTTTTCTTTAATGTTTAGGCTTCTTGTGAATTTTTCTCCATCATCTGCGTAGGCGTAAAAAATGTCTCTGTTTCCGTTTCTATCGGAAACAAAATATATCTTTTTTCCATCAGGTGACCAGACGGGGTTGCTTTCTCTGAAAGGTGTATTTGTTATGTTATTCGCATGGCCACCGCTTGTTTTTACCACAAAAAGGTCTCCATGTGCTATAAATGCTACTTCTTTACCGTCGGGAGATGGTGCTATTTCTTCTACTTTTCCTTTAATAACATCAGGAACTATATTTCCTTCGGGAATGTCTCCTGATGCCTGAAACTCTATCTTTTCTGGCCTTCTTCCCTCCCTCATTCTGTATAGCCATGCTTTGTGTTCAAAAACGATGACACCATTTTTCGATATAGAAGGGTGGAGAATTTCCTCTTTTAAAGAAGTCAATTTTACGAGCCTGCCTGTTTTTAGGTTTTTCTTCCAGAGGTTGAATACTCCGTCTCTGTCTGAAACGAAGTAAATCCATTCCCCATTATGGGACCATTGTGGCCATTTATCGTTTCCTCTGTAGGAGGTAAATTTTATGTACTTGTCAGCTTTTATATCGTAAATAACTATGTCGAGATTTGCAGAGCCTTTGTATCCTTTTTTCCATTCCTCTGAGGAACCATAGTTGAAGGCAATAAGATTGCCGTCTGGAGAGAATTTACCAAATCTGGATATTTCGTTTAATACAGAAACCGGAGTTCCGCCCTTTATTGATACTTTGTAAAGATTGTAATTTGCATAATGATAGCTCAAATCTCTGTTCGAGAAGAAAAGAACATATTTCCCGTCAGGACTCCAGTCTGTCACATAATCCCTGCTGTGTCTGTAGGTCAGTCTTATGGGGATGCCGCCGCTGGCTTTTATTATAAAAACATCGTAAGAACCAAACCTGTTGGATGAAAAGGCTATCCATTTCCCGTCGGGAGACCATACAGGCATTATTTCGTCAGCAGGAGAGGCTGTAAGTCTTATTGCTTCTCCTCCGTTTGTTTTTACCTTCCATATGTCCCCTTGATAACTGAAAGCCACCCATTCTCCATCTCTTGAGATGCTGGGATAGCTTGGTATTCCAAGGGCCAGTATAAGGGGTAATAAAATAAAGAATAATAACAACTTTCTCATTTTGCCCTCCTTTTTTCTCTATTTAGTTTATACGATTTTTTCAGATTCATGAAATAACATTGGTGGACTTTTTTTATCCATGCCTGATATAATTTAAATACCTTAAAGGAGGTATAAATGAAGGTACTTGTGGTTGGGGCGGGGGGAAGAGAGCATGCTCTCGTATGGAAAATAATTCAATCTCCAAAGGTGGAAAAAGTTTATGTGGCTCCGGGAAATGGGGGTATGAAGGAAGCCGAAAGGGTCAATATCCCTGTACACGAAATAGTTTCTCTTGCGGATTTTGCTGAGAAGGAAAAAATAGACCTTACAGTTGTAGGTCCTGAAGTTCCTCTTTCTCTTGGAATAGTGGATGAGTTTAAGAAGAGGGGACTTAAAATTTTTGGGCCTGAAAAAATAGCGGCAGAACTTGAGGCAAGCAAAGTTTTTGCCAAAGAATTTATGAAAAGACACGTAATTCCTACAGCTGAATTTGATGTGATAACAGATTATGTTGAGGGGGAGAAAATAGTAAAGAGTGGTAAATATGGGTTTCCTGTGGTTATAAAAACCGATGGTCTTGCAGCCGGGAAGGGTAGTTTTGTATGCGAAACCCAGCAGGAAGCGTTGAATGCACTTGATTTGATAATTAATAAAAGGAAATTTGCCTTAGCAGGCGATAGGGTAGTAATAGAAAAATTTCTGCCAGGTAAGGAAATTTCTTTTACAGTCATTACAGATGGTACCAATATACTTCCAATGGTTACCTCCCTTGACCATAAGAGGGCCTTTGATGGGAACAAAGGGCCCAATACAGGTGGTATGGGAGCGATATCACCATGCCCGTACGTAAATACTGAGATTTACAGGAGGATTATAGATACGATAATTAAACCTGCTATTTCCGGAATGCTATATGAAGGGAGAAAATTTACAGGAGTTTTATATGCAGGGTTAATGCTGACAGAGGTTGGGCCTATGGTTCTTGAATTCAATGTGAGGTTCGGAGACCCTGAAAGCCAGGCAATTCTCTTAAGACTGGAAAGTGACCTCGTAGACATTTTAGAAGGAGCTATTAACGGATTCAGTCCTGGATTAAAACCAGTGTGGGATAAGAAACCATCAGTGGTTGTCGTTCTCGCATCCGGTGGATATCCAGGTTCATATGAAAAAGGCAAGGAAATAAAGGGTCTGGATAATCTTCCTGATGATGTAGTGGTCTTTCATGCTGGGACAGAGTACAAAGATGGGAAATACTTTACAGCAGGTGGCAGAGTGCTTAATGTAGCTGCAAAAGGAGAGACACTTTCTGAGGCAAGAGAAAAAGTGTATGCTGCCATAGAAAAAATACACTTTGATAAAATGCATTTTAGAAGGGATATAGGAGTTGGAAAATGAAGGTAGTATATTTTATAGGAAGCAGTTCAGATTATCCTGTAATTGAACCAGGGCTCGAAATTCTTGAAAATTTTAGCATTGAGGTTGAAGTCCTTGTCACCTCTGCACACAGAACGCCTGAAAGGACTGTCAGGCTTGTGAAGGAAAAAGAGTCTGAAACTGATGTCTTTGTGGCTGTGGCTGGAGGCGCAGCACATCTCGCAGGGTTCGTTGCAGCATATACTACAAAGCCTGTAATAGGACTTCCAGTAGCTGTAGAGCCTTTCAAAGGCCTGGATTCTCTTCTTTCCATGGTTCAAATGCCCAGGGGTGTTCCTGTGGCAGTGGTCTCTGCCGGGAAATGGGGTGGAGTAAATTCCGCTCTTTTTGCAGCGGAAATACTTTCTATAAAATATCCTGAAATTAAAGAGAAATTGAAGGAATACAGAGAAAAAATGAGGAAGAAGGTGGAAGAGGAATTTGTGGGGTGAATTTGCTCTTATAAATCAGGGGTGCAGACTTAATATCGCTGAGTCCCAGAAGATAATAGAGGAATTGCAGAAGAAGGGATGGGTTTTGAAATCTCCAGAGTCTGCATCTGTGATAATAATAAATTCGTGTGCGGTAACCCACAGGGCAGAGTCTGATTTCAGAAAGCTGGTCAGGAAAATAAGGAGGAAAAACCCCGAAGGGAAGATAATAGCCATTGGCTGTCTTGTGGATTTTAACGAAGACGAAGCCTCAATGGCAGACCTATATCTTAAAAACTCAGAAAAATTGTCCCTTCCAGATTTACTTGAGAGTGCTGGTAATAAGACTGATATAAAGAGATGGAAGGCAAGGGGTTTTCTTAAGGTTCAGGAAGGATGCGACCTTGGATGTACTTACTGCATAATTCCAAAGCTCAGGGGAAGATCAAAGAGTGTGCCTCTCAGGGATATAGAAAATAGAATGGAGGAATTTATGAAAGTGGGCTATGAGGAAGTGGTAATAACAGGGATACATCTTGAGTCTTATGGCAGAGATCTGGGAGATAAAGAGGGATTTTTGCGCCTTCTCAGATTCCTTGAGAGATATTTTCCTGAAGTTCGCTTTCGAATTTCTTCTTTGGACCCCCGTTATTTAACAAACGAATTACTGGATTATATCCTTTATGCTCCTCATATAATGCCAAGTTTTCATCTGTCCTTCCAGCATTATTCCAATAAAATTTTGAGGCGGATGGGAAGGGGAACAAATAAGGGATTTATGGAAATTCTGGAAAGAATAAAAACTGCTAATCCGTATGCTGGTGTAGGGACTGATTTTATTGTGGGATTTCCTGGTGAGGATGAAGATGATTTCAGAAAACTGCTGGATTTTGCAGAACAGGCACCTTTAACCTATTTTCATGTTTTCAGCTTTTCTCCCAGGCCAGGGACAAAGGCAGCAGAATTAAAGCCCTCTGTTCCAGAAAGGATAATGGGAGAGAGGTCAAGAATTCTCAGGGAACTGGCAGAAGACAAGAAAAGGTCCTTTCTTTCGTCCCTTGTGGGGATGGAAATAGAAGGCACTGTAATAAGGGAAGGAGAAGCACTTCTTGAGAATTATGTGATACTAAATTTTATTCATTCAGACATTCCTTCGGGGAAAAGGCATAAGTTTTTAATAACTGAAAATAAGAAAGGGTGTGTTTCAGGAAAACCTTTGCAGAATAAGTAATCCATTCTTGACATAAATTTCGGTTTTGTTATCATTATAAGCCTATGGCTATAAAACTGGATGGTTCTCTCATTGCCATATTCTTTATTTTCTGGTTTACTTTTCTAATTTTGAAGAAGCTCTATTTCG
>Ga0190360_1001336_pt1 | contig 12859 bp, 10 predicted proteins | sample 48721834_MG_FD_161271 | JGI IMG/M metagenome (GOLD analysis project Ga0190360, IMG submission 161271) | Hydrothermal vent microbial mat bacterial communities from Southern Trench, Guaymas Basin, Mexico - 4872-18-3-4_MG | ecosystem: Environmental > Aquatic > Marine > Hydrothermal vents >... | reverse complement strand
GTTACTCCGTGGGGGTTCGAGTCCCCCTCCCGGCATTAATTATAAATTCCTTCTTCCCCTTTTACCAGAAGAAATTTTTCTGGTCAGTCTTGCCTGAATCCTCAAGATTTTTTTGACGAAAGGGTCGCTCTTACACAAGAGAAACCCCTTTCATCCACAAAAGACTACTTTTCCTTGACAAAGAGGCTTGTTTCCTTAGAATTTATAGATATGGCAGGGCAAAGTAGAAAAAGGAGGATTAGATGGTTAAAAAAGTTATAATGCCAAAACTTGGAGAAACCATGGAAGAGGGAGAAATAATAAAGTGGCTAAAGAAAGAGGGAGATAAAGTGGAAGAAGGTGAACCTCTTCTTGAAATAGCCACTGATAAAGCCAATATGGAGGTTGAATCTACAGCTTCAGGTATTTTAAGAAAAATCCTTGCTAAAGAAGGAGAAATCGTGCCTATAACCCAAACCATAGCCTATATCGTTGATTCTATGGAAGAGGAAATACCCGAAGGTGAACCAGAGGAGAGAAAAACAGAAGCTGTGGTTATTCCAGAAAAAGAAGAAATTTCTGAAAAAAGAAGAATCAAAGCTTCTCCTCTGGCTAAAAAGATAGCTAAAGAAAAGGGAATAGATCTTGCCAAAATAAAAGGCACAGGACCCGGTGGGAGAATAGTTAAAGAAGACGTTTTAAGAGCCGCAGAGGAATTGAAGGAGGAAAAGATAAAAGAAATTAGCGTAGAAAAGGAGGTAACACTTACCCGTGTAGAGAAGATAATGGCAGAGAGAATGCAGCTTAGTAAGAGAGAAATCCCGCATTTTTATCTTAGCACCGAGGTTAATTTCTCTGAAGTGGTTAAACTAAGAGGTGACCTCCTCGAGGAAGTTGAAAAAGAAAAAGGAGTACGCCTCTCTTATACTGACTTTTTAATTAAAGCCTGTGCCAGAGCTTTATGTAAGTTTCCTCGCACAAATGCTCACTATAAAGAAGGAAAAATTGTCTGTTTCCCGGAAGTAAACCTTGCTCTCGCAGTGGCCCGGGAACAAGGGCTTGTTGTTCCGGTAATAAAAAATGCACATAAAAAAAGTTTATCTGAAGTAGCTTTAGAGCGTTCCAAATTAGTTGCAAAAGCTACGGAAGACAGGCTCACCCTTGAGGATGTTGAAGGGGGTACTTTTACTCTTTCCAATCTGGGCATGATGGGAATTAAGAACTTTTCTGCTATAATAAATCCTCCTCAGGTATGTCTCCTGGCAGCCGGAGAGATAAGAGAAAAACCGGTTGTTGAACAGGGAAAAATTGTGATTGCCCCCATAATGGAACTTACCCTTTCTTGCGATCACCGAGTGGTAGATGGATATTTAGGCTCTCAATTTCTCCAAGAAATAAAAAAAGCTTTAGAAAAACCCGTACTGCTTCTCCTATAAAATTAAATATAAATAAAATATAAAATGTTCACCGGCATAGTAGAGGAAGTGGGCAAGGTCTGTAGTATTGATTATTCTCCCGTTTTCCAAATCACTGTCCAGTCCAGTAAAGTTTCCGAGACATTAAATGTTTCGGATAGTGTTTGTTTAAATGGGGTTTGCCTAACGGTTACCGAGGTGAGGGAAAAATACTTTACCGTTCAAGTGATGCCTCAGACGTTAAAAAAGACAAATCTAAATAGACTTAAAATCCGGGACCCGGTGAATCTGGAAAGAGCACTGCTACCCACTACCCCTCTTGGTGGACACTTCGTAACCGGCGATATAGATGCAACAGCGGCCCTCGAAAGAGTCGAAGTTAAGACTTCGCAATGGGACTTCATTTTAAAACCACCATCTCATCTTATGAGATATGTAGTAAATCAGGGAAGAGTCGCTTTGGAAGGAGTTAGTTTGACCGTTGCGGAAAGATCGGATGAAACCTTTAGAGTATGTCTTATTCCCTATACTCTGGATCATACAACTCTGAAGTATAAAAAAGAAAAGGATATATTGAACCTGGAAGTGGACATAATAGCAAAATATTTAGACCAGATAATTCAAGATAAAGAAAAGAGAACATTTACTGGTTTTCAATTAGGCAAATTTATAGACTAAAAATTATGAGAAATACAAGTAAAAGTTCTTCAAACGGATTAAGTAACATCGAAGAAGTATTAGAGGATCTTAAAAAAGGGAAAATAGTTATTGTGGTGGATGATAAGGATAGAGAAAATGAGGGAGATTTTGTTGCAATTGCTTCCCTTGTAACACCTGAAACTATAAATTTCATGGCTAAATATGGACGCGGACTCATTTGCGTTGCCATAACTCCCCAGAGAGCTAAAGAGCTAAACCTTTATCCAATGGTTAATGAAAACACGTCACTTAAAGGAACCCCTTTCACCATTTCGGTTGATGCAAAGAAAAATACAACTACCGGAATATCTGCTTATGATCGTGCACAAACTGTCAGAACACTGGTTGATCCAGCCACAAAAAGTGAAGATCTTGCAAGACCTGGACACGTGTTTCCTCTCATCGCCAGAGAAGGTGGTGTTTTAGTTAGGGCTGGTCATACCGAAGCTGCCGTTGATCTTGCCAGACTTGCCGGGTTTTACCCTGCAGGAGTCATATGTGAAATAATGGACGATGACGGCCACATGGCAAGATTGTCAAAACTTCAGGAAATTGCCCGGACTCACAACTTAAAGATATGCACTGTAGCTGATCTTATTAGTTATCGCTGGAGGAAGGAAAAACTGGTAAAAAAAGAGGTGGTAACATCTCTGCCCACTATTTTTGGCGATTTTACTCTTATAGCCTATCGGAGCCTTGTTGAAAATAGAGTACATCTGGCACTGGTTAAAGGTGAGATCAAAGGAAAAGAAAATGTCATGGTCAGGGTCCATTCTCAGTGCTTGACCGGAGACGTTTTCAGATCTCTCCGCTGTGATTGTGGAGAACAATTAAATACAGCCTTAAAACTCATTTCTAAGCAGGAATATGGCGTACTGCTTTACCTCAACCAGGAGGGAAGAGGGATTGGGCTTTTAAATAAACTCAGAGCCTATCAACTGCAAGATGAGGGAATGGATACGGTAGAAGCAAATGAGAAATTAGGCTTTCCTCCCGATCTAAGAGATTACGGTATAGGCGCTCAGATCCTGGCTGATCTTGGTTTACATAAAATCAGACTTTTAACCAACAATCCCCGAAAAATCGTCGGACTGAAAGGTTACGGATTGGAAGTAGTGGAACGTATTCCTCTGGAAATAAAGCCCAATAAGATTAACAGGTCTTATCTGGAGGCCAAACAGAAAAAATTAGGACATTTGCTCAATTTCACCAATTTTATACCTGACCAAGGAGACGAAAGTGAAAATATATAAAGGGAAAATTAGCGGTGAGGGTCTAAAATTTGGAATAGTAATATCAAGGTATAATGAATTCGTGACTAAAAAATTGCTTGAAGGAGCTCTGGATGCCCTCAAGCGACATGGCACAAAAGAAGAGGATATCGAAGTAGTGTGGGTACCGGGAAGCTATGAAATTCCTGCAGTAGCTGGACGAATGATCAAGAAAAAGAGATTTAACGCTATTATTTGTCTGGGAGTAGTTTTAAGGGGAGCAACCCCTCATTATGAATTAGTCGCCGGGCAGGCAGCAAGAGGGATAGCCAGTTTAGGGATAAAATCTGATATACCGGTAATATTTGGCATAGTTACCGCTGATACCCTGGAGCAAGCGATAGAAAGAGCTGGAACAAAAGCTGGCAACAGAGGATGGGACGCTGCCATCTCTGCTATGGAAATGGCAAATCTCTACTCTGAAATTTAGTGGAGAAAAAGAAGAAAAAAATAAAAGAAATCTTAAACTGGGCAGTTTCTTACTTAAAGGAAAGAGGAGTTGATAGTCCCCGCATAAACGCAGAATTAATTGCTGAAAAAATTATTGGCAGGTCACGTATCTCTCTTTATCTTGAGCCAGATTTTTTAGTTGAAGATGAGGTCTTAGCTAAATTTGAAAAGGAAATAAAAAGAAGAGGAAGAAGAGTCCCGGTAGAGTATATCGTTGGCGAAAAGCATTTTATGGATCTTAAATTGATCGTCTCACCCGGAGTTTACATTCCTCGACCTGAAACTGAAATTCTTGTTGAGGAAGCCCTTAGGATCTTAAAAAAATTAAAGTCTCCTGCTTCCATATTAAGAGTTGTCGATCTCGGTACAGGAACTGGTAACATTGCTATCAGTATAGCAAAAAAGTTTCAAGCAATTAAGATTTACACCATAGATCTGTCTTTTAAAGCAATTAAGGTTGCTAAAATGAACGCACGACTTAATAGAGTGGAGAAAAAAATTGACTTTTTGGTGGGTGATCTGTTTTCCCCGCTTCAGGGAAAAAAATTGGAGGGTAAAATTGACCTTATTGTCTCCAATCCTCCTTATGTGGACAGAAAAAAATTAAAAGAGCTGCCACCTGAAGTAAAAAAAGAACCCGACTTTGCTCTTAATGGAGGTCCCGGAGGACTTTCTTTTTATAAAAGGATAATCCCGGAAAGTTTAATCTGGTTAAAAAATGGTGGTTGGCTGTTATTGGAGATAGGATACGATCAAGATAAAAAAGTTACCCAGCTTTTACAATCTGAGAAGAGACTAAGTTTATGCCGCATTGTTAAAGACTTTAATGGTAATCCCCGGGCCATAATTGTCCAAAAAACTTCATAAGATGTCAATAAATTATCGAATTAATCACCGGGAAGATTTAAATTACCAGCGCCGGATAAAGTTTATTCTGAGTTTACTTTTATGTGCTTTCTTTCTGATTTTAATTCGAGTTGCCTGGCTTCAAATTATTCAGGGAGAAAGATTTCTTCAGCTTTCTCAAAATTCACGTCTGCGTCTTTTACCTCTGCTAAATACGAGGGGAATCATCAGGGACAAAAAGGGAAGAATAATTGCTGATAATAAGGCTTTTTTCTCTTTAGGAGTAATTCCTCAAAATATAACTGATATAGATCAAACTCTAAAAAACTTGAAACAAGTCTTACCTGATCTTGATTTGAATTCTGCTAAAAAAAGAATTTGGAAAGCTGAGAATCCCTTCCGTCCCGTAACTATTTACGAAGAAATAGACCTGCCCAAGATAACCTATATTTTAGAAAGACAACAACAATTTCCCTCTGTGGTGATTCTCACTCACCCCGTAAGAAATTATCCTCCAGCGGAGCTGGTTGGCTGTGTGGTTGGTTACCTGGGAGAAGTTAACAGAAAGGAACTTGGAACTTTATCTATGTTAGGAGTAGAAGCCGGTGATCTGGTTGGGAAAACTGGTATAGAGAAAATGTACAATTCTTACCTTCAAGGTGAGAAAGGTGCAAAGCAGGTAGAAATTGATGCCTATGGGAGAGTTTTAAGAACAATTTTTCAAAAAGAACCCCAACCTGGAGATACGATGTATCTTACTCTTGATCTTGAAATGCAAAAAATAGCATATGAAGAAATGGGCAATAGAAAAGGTGTTGTTATTTTAGCCAATCCAAAAAATGGAGCCATACTATCCATGGTAAGTCTCCCTTCATTTGACCCTAATCTTTTCGTTCGTAAAATTTCCAGCGAGGCATGGATTAAACTTTCAACTCATCCAGGAAATCCTTTAGAGAACAGAGCTATCCGGGGAGAATACCCACCAGCCTCTACTTTTAAAATGGTACTAATAATTGCTGCTCTGGAAGAAAAGATAGTTACACCCAGAACATCCTTTTTATGCTACGGCTCTTACAAAGTTGGCAACAGAATATTTAAATGTTGGAAAGAGGAAGGACACGGAAAATTAGACCTTAAAGAAGCTCTAATTCATTCCTGTGATGTGTATTTTTATCAGTTGGGGCTTAAAATTGGAGTGGAAGAAATCATCCATTATGCTAAATTACTCGGTTTTGGCAGACCGACCGGAATTGATTTACCTTCAGAAAAAAGGGGATTCCTTCCTGATCCAAATTGGAAAAAGAAAACCTATGGTGAGATGTGGTATCCAGGTGATACGGCAAATCTCTCAATTGGTCAAGGCTATATTTTGGTAACTCCTCTTCAAATGTTAAATTTAATAAACGCCGTGGCCAATGGAGGAACATTTGTTAAACCCCACCTCTTAGACAGGATTGTTGATATAAAAGGCAATACGGTATTTCAATTTGTTCCTGAAAAAACAGGTAAAATTCCGGCATCTTCTTCAACACTTAAGTTTCTCCATCAGGCTCTGGCTGGAGTGGTGGAAAGAGGGACAGGATGGCGGGCAAAAAACAATGTGGTCAAAATAGCTGGAAAAACAGGAACAGCAGAACTCGCCGGAGAGCAAAATCCTCACAACTGGTTTGTGGGATATGCACCAGCAGATAACCCTGTTATCTCTATTGTTGTGCTGGTAGAAAACAGGGAAGAGGAAATTTCTATTGCCCCACAGATTGCTGGAAAAATTCTGGTGCGTATCTTCCAATCAAAATTAAAGGACTTGCAGAAGATATAATGCGTTATCAAAGAAAATTAAACTGGTATCTTTTAGGACCAACTCTTATTTTAATGGGTCTGAGCCTTTTTCACCTTTATGCTCTCTCAGGGGATGATTCTCTCAACTATTTTTATCGACAACTTACCTGGATAGCAGCTGGTCTAATTTGCCTTTTTATCATCTATCTTTTACCTACTTTAATCTGGCCAAAACTAACCTATGTTGCCTACGGAATAATAGCTTTATTATTGATGCTTGTTTTGATCAAGGCAGAGCCTACTTACGGGGCCAAAAGATGGCTGGAAATTGGATGGATAAGCTTTCAGCCTTCAGAATTTGCCAAGATTGTTCTTATAGGGACTTTAGCTAAACTAACTTCCACTCACAAAGAGATTAACTGGAAAATTATTTTCCTTTCCCTTCTTATGACTTCCTTTCTGGCTCTTCTTGTTGTTACTCAACCTGATCTTGGAACAGGCCTTATTCTTGTCTCCTTATGGCTTGTAATTATTTTCGTCTCTGGAATATCCCTGAAGAAGTTCCTGGTCATAATAGGAGCTATGATTGCTGTCTTTCCTCTGTCTTATTTTTTCCTTCTCCGACCTTACCAGAAACTCAGGATTTTGACTTTCCTCAATCCTCAAAGAGATCCACTGGGAGCAGGCTGGAGTAGTTTGCAGTCCAAGATTGCTTTAGGTTCAGGCAGGCTTTTTGGTAAAGGAATTGGAGGTGCTGCTCATACCCAGCTTAAATATCTACCCCAACCCTTTACTGACTTCATTTTCTCCAGTGTGGGTGAAGCATGGGGATTTGTTGGAACAAGTATAATAATAATCCTTTACGGGTTAATTACGATCCAGGGCATCAATCTGGCCCTTAAGAAAGGAAAAAGCTTTGGCGGTATTTTTGCTGCAGGCTTTACTGCTCTAATTGGCCTGCAAGGATTCATAAATATGGGTATGGCTTCCGGTATGCTTCCGGTTACAGGTGTTCCTCTTCCATTAATTAGTTATGGAGGAAGTTCTGCTTTGCTCTTTCTATCAGGAATAGGTATCCTTCTTGCTTTTTACCGCGAACTGTAGAAAAACTGTTCTAACTTGGGAACTATCCTGAAGATGGGACTTTTTTAGATAAATAAGACTCTGGATATCCCAAACGCATTATCTATTTGACAGCAAGATAATGCTGAAGTAATATAATTGGTAAAAAATACGCAAAATGCGATTCACCGATTTAATAAATGAAAAAAAGGTAGTTTTTTTTGATGGGGCTATGGGGACTTCTTTGCAAACCTATCTATCATCAGATACTCCACCTGAAAAACTAAATTTAACTTTACCTGACAAGGTAAAACAGGTCCATTACTCATACATCAAAGAAGGAGTGCATGTTATTGAAACCAATACCTTTGGGGCCAATCGAGTTAAGTTAGAAAAGTATAATTTAGGCAGGTTTGTAAAAGATATTAACTATCAGGCAGTAAAATTAGCCAAAGAAATAGCATCACCTTCCTCTGTGTTGGTTGGAGCATCAGTTGGTCCACTTGGGGATTTGATTCAACCCTGGGGTCAAATTACCGCTCATCAGGCATTTGAGGTGTTCAAAGAACAAATAGAAATACTGGTAGAGGCTGGTGTGGATTTAATAGTGATAGAAACTATGATGCACCTCAAAGAAGCAAAAATTGCAGTAATGGCGGCTAAGGAGGTTAGCAATATCCCGGTAGTGTGCCAGTTAACTTTTAATGAAGAAGGAAAAACGCTCACCGGCTCTGACCCTGAAATCATGACAGCTACACTGGAAAAAATGGATGTAGAGGTAGTGGGAGCCAACTGTAGTGTAGGACCTCGAGAGATGTTATCTGTAGCTGAACAAATGAGTCTTCATACTAAAAAATTCCTGATTTTTCAACCCAATGCCGGGAAACCTTATATAAAGGACGGTAAAACAATCTTTCCTGTTAAACCCAAGGAATTCTCAGAATGGATGATAAAATTCATAGAGAAAGGCGCAAAAATTGTGGGAGGGTGTTGTGGAACCACTCCCCTGCATATAAGAGCCATGATTGCAAAAGTAAAAGATATTCCTTCTCCTGCAGATAGAAAGGTTCATATACTTAAAGGTTTATCCTCCAGGACAAAATTCTTGCATCTGGGAGAAAAGGAATCTTTTAAGGTTGGAGCTAACCTCATGATCTCCCCGGGGTTAAATGAAGAAAAATTGAGAGAAAGGTTAATTGAGATCAAAGAAAAGGCATTCTCTTTTATAAATGTGAGCTGGCAAAACAGAAAAGAAGGTGAAATTTCAATCGGTCATTTTATAAATCTCATCCAGGAAACAGTTGATCTGCCTGTTACTTTAGAGGTTGCTACCCATTTACTGGAAAAAAGTCTTGAAGAAATAGAGGGAAAGCCTGCTGTTCTGTCAAACGAGCATGACGAAAAATCCATAGAAATAGCCAGAAAATGGGGAGCAATGGTGGGGATAAAGATTCCCATAGAAGAAGATAAAACTGATCTAAAGGAAAAAGTAAATCTCCTTGAAGAAAAGTTTTTCAAGAATAAAGACCATGATTTGCTGGTGCTTACTTTTCCTTTAAACCATTCGTTAAAAAAGCGTTATTTTCCCCTGAAAAAAATATTTGATCAAATTACAAACATAAAATCTACCAGGTTTAAAGTTCCGGTTTTTATTAAATTAAATATGTTCCACGCGTCTGAGTCATTCAATAAATTTTTAACAGGCTTTTTTATGGGAATGGCAAACTGGTACGGATTAGACGGAGCTATAATAGATTCTTCGTTTGATAATACCGTTTTTTCCATTCTTAAAGCGTCTGAAATTTTTTTGGGATAAACAAAATAAAAGGAGGACTTTCTAAAAAATGTGTGGCGGCATAAATAAAATGCACGTTTCCAGGAGGGTGTCAAGTATTAGGCCTTCTCTTACGTTAAGTATAAACGCAAAAGCCCGGAGGATGATTCAAGAAGGAAGAAAGGTTATAAATCTCTCAGCTGGAGAACCAGACTTTAATACTCCTGAGCCAATCGGCAGGGCAGGAATAAAAGCAATACAGGAAAACTTTACCCGTTATACTCCGGTAAAGGGAAGCGAAGATTTAATCCAGAGCATTGTGGAAAAATTCAAGCAAAAAAACAAATTAAACTATTCACCTTCTCAAATAATAGTTGCTAATGGTGCCAAACAAATTATCTACAATGCTATACAGGCGGTTTGTAATCCTGGGGATGAAGTAATTATACCTACACCTTACTGGGTATCATATCCAGAGCAGGTAAGATTAGCCCAGGCTGTGCCCGTATATGTTTCTCTTGAATTTGAAAAGGAATTAAAAATAGACATCGAAGAATTAAAAAGGGCTATCCATCCAGAGAAAACAAAGGTGATTATTTTAAACAGTCCTCATAACCCTACTGGTGGAGTTTTTACGGAAGAAGAACTAAGGAAGATAGCAGAGGTTCTTGAGTCTTACCCTATTTTGATAATTTCAGACGAGATTTACGAAGACTTTGTTTACGAGATGCCTCATGTGAGTATCGCTTCTCTGGGAGAGAGTATTGCCCGGAAAACCCTGACTGTCAACGGTGTTTCTAAAACCTGTAGTATGACCGGCTGGAGGATAGGTTACGCTGGGGGTCCAGAGGAAATCATCCAGGCTATGACTAAAATTCAAAGTCATTCCACTTCTTGTGCCTGTTCCATATCTCAAAAAGCAGCTGTTGCTGCTTTAAATCAGCCAGAAGAAGAAATTAAAAAACGCACGAAGGAATTTGATAAGCGGAGAAAATTGATCAAAGAAGCCTTAAAAAAGATAAAACACGTCAAAATTAACAAACCCCTTGGTGCTTTCTATATCTTTCCAGATTTCAGCTACTTTCTGGGAAGAGAATATAGTAATGGAGTCATAAAAAATTCTCTTGATCTTGCCAATTATATTCTTGAAAAAGCTGAAGTGGCAGTAGTTCCTGGTTCTGCCTTTGGGGCAGAAGGACACCTTAGAATATCTTACGCAGCTTCCTCAGAGGAAATTAAGGAGGGAATGAAAAGAATAAGGTGGGCTCTTAGTGAATTGTAAAAAAGACGACTTGCGAGGAAAAAAATGTCTATGACCATATCGGAAAAAATTCTTGCTGCTCATTGTGGGAGAAAAAAGGTTAGACCAGGTGAATATATCCTGGCTAAGGTGGATCTGGCTTTTGCTAATGATGTAACTGCACCTTTATCTATTAAAAAACTTCACCAGTGGGGAATAAAAAAAGTATTTGATTCAGAAAAAATTGTCCTCATCCCTGATCATTTTACCCCTAACAAGGATATACAAGCAGCAAAGCAGTGTGCAATGGTAAGAGAGTTTGCCCGTAGTCAAGGAATTAAAAACTATTTTGAAGTGGGACGCGCTGGCATAGAGCATGTATTTTTACCAGAACAAGGTTTTGTCCTTCCAGGAGATCTTATCGTTGGAGCTGATTCTCATTCCTGCACAGCTGGTGCTTTGGGAGCTTTTGCTTGCGGAGTGGGAAGCACAGACCTTGCAGCAGTGATGGTAACTGGTGAAATCTGGCTAAAAGTTCCCCCGAGTATCAAGCTCATCTATCAGGGAGAACTCCCTCACTGGACAATGGCGAAAGACTTGATTCTTTATACCATAGGTGATCTTGGAACTGATGGTGCTACTTATATGTCAATGGAATTCAGTGGACCGGTTGTCTCCAGCCTTTCTATCTCGGGGAGACTCACCATGTGCAACATGGCAGTTGAAGCTGGAGCAAAAAATGGCATAATAGCCCCTGACGAAACAACCCTGAAGTACGTACAAAAAAAAGCTAAAAGGCCTTACAGGGTTTATCACAGTGATCCAGACGCTGAATATGTTGAAATAAAAATTTACCAGGTAGAGAAAATTGAACCACAGGTTGCCTTACCTCCTTTACCTTCAAAAACTGTCCCTGTCTCTCAGGTAAATTCTATAACAATAGATCAAGTAGTAATTGGTTCCTGCACCAATGGTCATCTGGAGGATTTAGAACTTGCTGCCAGTATTCTAAGAGGAAAAAAAATTCATCCCGAAGTAAGAGTTGTCGTTATTCCAGCCACTCCCTGGATTTACCTTGAAGCTTTAAAAAAAGGAATTATTGAGACATTCGTAAAGGCAGGAGCTGTTGTGGGACCTCCTACTTGTGGACCTTGTCTGGGAGGACACATGGGGGTAATCAGTAAAGGGGAGAGAGCATTGGCGACAACAAATCGAAATTTTGTTGGTAGGATGGGCCATCCTGAAAGTGAAGTCTTCCTTGCAAGTCCTGCTGTGGCTGCAGCTTCAGCTATCAAGGGGAGAATTGCTCATCCCCGAGAAGTTCTTTAATTTATTAAGTAAAATTCCCAAGCTAATCGGGCTTGACATGGAAAGAGAGTAATGTTAAAATGGTTGCGGATAATGATTCATCTGAGCCTGGATGAAAGGAGGTGAAAGGGGTAGTCTTTGAAATAAAAAATAAAGGAGGGATCAGAAAATGTTTGGCAAGAAAACAGAAGTGTGGAGGTTATCATTTAAAATTATAATTCCGTGTATAATATTAGGTCTGATTGGATCAGTAACTTTACCAGCTCTCGCTGAAGAAAAACCTCTTGAAAAACAACTGGAAGAAGCGAAAGCAACTATTGCTGATCAAAACTGGGTAATCCAAAGACTAAAAGATAATTTCTTTAAGACCGTTGGTGAACTGTGGGAAGAGATAGAAAGATTAAAAACTATAAATGAGGAGCAAAAAACAACTATTGAGAGATTAAGACAGGAGTATTCGAAAAAAATTAAAAAGCTTACTCGAGAGATTGAGCTTCTCAGGCCACTGACAAAAGAGAGAGTCCCTGAGCTCAAGAAGAGGTTAAAATTAGCAGAAAAGAGAATTTCGGAAATAGAAGCAAAGAATTCTGAATTGCAAATCACTATTGCAGAACAACAAGACTCAATTAAAGCCCTAACCGAGAAGTACCTCAAGGAAACCTGGGAGCTTAGTAATGAGGTTGAATCTCTCAAGGCTTCCCTGGGAGAGAAAGAAAAGACTGTAAAACTTATTACTGACAACTACTTTAAGGTTACAGGAAAACTTAATTCAGAGCTTTCTGCGCTTAAGAAGAAAAACGCTGAACTTGAAGCTGAGAATGCCAGATTGAATCAGGATATCTCAGCTTTAACCGAGAAGTACCTCAAGGAAACCTGGGAGCTTAGTAATGAGGTTGAATCTCTCAAGGCTTCCCTGGGAGAGAAAGAAAAGACTGTAAAACTTATTACTGACAACTACTTTAAAGTTACAGGAAAACTTAATTCAGAGCTTTCTGCGCTTAAGAAGAAAAACGCTGAACTTGAAGCTGAGAATGCC
>Ga0190360_1001335_pt1 | contig 12860 bp, 7 predicted proteins | sample 48721834_MG_FD_161271 | JGI IMG/M metagenome (GOLD analysis project Ga0190360, IMG submission 161271) | Hydrothermal vent microbial mat bacterial communities from Southern Trench, Guaymas Basin, Mexico - 4872-18-3-4_MG | ecosystem: Environmental > Aquatic > Marine > Hydrothermal vents > Microbial... | reverse complement strand
TATAAAAAGAAGGTCGGGGTTTCCTTCAAGGTAAAGGAGTTTAATGAAAGGCTCATCTCCTATGGCTCACCGCCGATGAAATACCTTCGAAAGTTCCTCCTCTCTGAAGGGAAGTAGTCTTAGGGGAGGTTCGGCTTAATCCGTTTTTATAAGCCGGGCTTCCTCTCTTATTGACAATGAAGAAGGGAAAAAGTTATCATTAACTCCTAATGGCTAAAGAGGAAATAAACCTTTCACAGGAGAGATGGCGTCTTTATACCGCTGCTGCCATCGCTGTTATCACCCTCATTTACTTAGGGACGAGATCCCAGGCTTACAACTTCGACGGTACGGTATTCGCTCTTTATCTCCGCTACAGCACCGCCACCGGGGATTTGATCCGGGTAGTTCATCCCCATCACCTCCTCTATCAACCGCTCGCCCATCTCTTCTACCGGGCACTTGAACTCCTCTCCTATGAACCAGTGACCATCTTCGCCCTCGAGCTTATGAGCACCCTCTTTGGTCTTTTTGGATTGATCCTATTCCTCAGCCTTCTAAAGAAATTGGGCCACCCCCCGATGATTCGTTTCTTCTTCCTCCTCGTTCTCGCCTTCTCCTTCGGGTATTATCTCTTCAGCCTTGAGGCAGAGGTCTATATCATCTCTTGCTTTTTCCTCACCGCCACCTTTCTCTCTTTCATTACTGCCCTCGAGAAAAAATCAGCCCCGCTCTTGCTTCTCGCTGGTATTCTTTTTGGGCTAAGCGTTCTTGCTCATATCACTAACTTCCTTCTTCTTCCTGCCTGTCTCTATCTCTTGAAGAAAAGAGAGCCAAAATCATACCTCTGTTTCATAGGACCTGCGCTGTTACTGCCAGCCTCTGCTTACGGTATCGTCATTATGTCGAAGGGTTTCCCCAATCTGAGCGCTACTCTATCCTGGTTCTTGGGAGCAGCGGCAAACCAGATGCCAGGAACCACCATAAACCGTTGGAGCGCCTCGCCGATAAATCCCTGGATCTCCCTTAAAACCCTGGGCGAAGCGGTGGTGACTTCTAAGCTTTATCCTGAAAAATCGCTTCCTCTCTTATCCCAAATTGTCCGCTATCTCGTTCTCCTTTTCGCCTTCCTCCTCTTCCTTCTTCCCCTCTTGAGGATAAGAAAAAAGGAGAAGATATTCATCGCCAGCCTAATCTGGTTCTGCTCCTATCTCGTTTTCTTCTCCTTCTGGGATGTGGGCGCTCTCGAGTTCTTCGTTGCTATCCTCATTCCATTTACCATCATCCTCTCCTTCGGGGGAAGGGAACTTCTAAAGAGCCTAAGTTTTCGGCGAGGGATAGCCCTATTTTCCCTCTTCATCGGTCTTCTCTTCTTAATAAACTTCACCTATGGGATAAAGCCGCGAACAAAAGCAGAAAATAACCTCAATTATCAGAAAGCTTTGTTTGTAAAAGAAAAAACCAAGCCGAGCGATGTGGTGGTGATCCTTGGATATCCCGGGATCGGCTTCAATTATGGTAAGATATACATTCCCTACTTTGCAGAACGGGAGGTAATCATCCTCGATTGGCTGGTGGGGAAGGGAGATGAAAAGGCGCTATCTCGATTCGAGAATCTGCTCCGGGGGAAGCTCGCCGCGGGGAAAAGGGTTTTCCTCCTTTCCGAGGTGATCGATGATTGCCCGGCAAGACGGGCATTCTTAAAAAGCCATAGGATAACCAAAGAGGTATTTGAGGGGTTCATCCATCGATTTGTCTTGATCCCGGAGGCGGAATTCTCACCCGATTTCCGACTTATCCGCCTCCTTCCACCACCAAATTACCTCAAGGGGAACTAAATGGGAACTAAAACATCTCTCAAACGGAATCTCGTCGAGTTCTCTCTTCTTTCCTGGTCACTTATACTATTCTTCCTCCTTCTCTTCCTCATCCCTTCGCTCAAGATAATCTTTGTAAGCCTTACATCCCTTTTTACCGCGACGGCGATCTTCCTCTCCGCCTATCTTATAGGAAGGTTCATCTTCAGATTGCTCTCTTTTCATTGCTCCTTCAGCCTGATCGAGGAAACGGTTATCTCGGTGGGGATCGGCTTGGGAGTGTGCTCTTACATCGTACTGCTTCTCGGATCTATAGGCTTTCTATCACCCTTAATCCTCTACTTACTTCTCGGCTTGGGTATAGCCTTAAATTTCCCGGAGATCCTCTCCTTCCTTAAAAGGGAGATAAAACTCGAGGAGAAAAAGGAAAAAGAACGGGTCACCACCTTCCAGTGGGTAATGCGGGTGGTGGTGGTTTCTGTCTTCATTCTCGGTTTCTTCCTCGCCCTCTCTCCTCCCAAGTTCTACGATGTTCTTGACTATCACTTCGGGGTGCCTCATCAGTACATCCTCCAGGGCAGGATCGGCTATCTCCCCTATACTGCCACATCGAACTATCCCCTATTGATTCAGATGTTATATACTCTGGCACTATTGGTTAAAGGTGGTATTGCGGGCAAGCTGGTAAACTACCTCATAGGGGCTTTCGCCATCTTCACCCTTTATGCCATCGGAAGAAGGTTCTTCAAACCACCAACACCCATTATAGGAAGCGCCATCCTCGCTTCGAGCCCCGCCTTTATTCAGCTACTCGCTGTTCCTACCTCCGACCTCGGTTTTCTCTTCTACACCCTCCTCTTCCTCCTGGTGCTCCTCATCTGGTGGGAGAAGGGTGGGCGATCTCTTCTCATCCTTGTCGGTATCCTTGCCGGGCTCTCGCTCGGCACCAAATATACTGCTGTTCTCTATACCCTGGGCTTGGGCGGAGCAATGGTGCTGATAAAAAGCACTCGCCGGGATAGATTCCATCGAGGGCTGATTCATCTTTTCATCTTCATGGTGGTAGCCATCGTGGTCTTTTCCCCTTGGCTGGTGAGAAATTATATCCATACCGGCAACCCAATCTTCCCCGCCGGAACCTCCTATTTCGGCGGAAAAAACTGGAGCCCTGCCCACGAGAAACAGCTATTGAACACCACGAGGAACAAGGTGATATCAGCAGGAAGCCCTCTATCGATACTTCTTCTCCCCTTTGACCTCACCTTACATCCAGAGAGGTTTGGCACCATTGGGGCAAATCCCGGCCTCGTATTCCTCATCTTCCTCCCCCTTCTCATCTTTCTCTATCTCAGGAAGAATTGGATCTCACCGCTCCTCGTCCTTTATGCGGGTGGTTATTTCGCCATCTGGATCTTCTCCTTCCAGCAGACGCGATTCGCCCTTCCTGCCTTTGCTGCTCTCTCTCTGGTGCTCGCCTCTCAGCTTTCGGCGGTGATGAGCTACCACTTTGGGAGGATCACTCCCTTTCTCCGCCTCCTCTTGATCGGAACGATGATCCTGGGGATACCGCTCCTCCTTTCCTCACACACCAGGGTATTCGATCCCATACCGTATATCATCGGGCTCGAGGATGAAGCTCACTACCTGGAGCGAGCTGTCTCTTCCTACCCGGCGATGCGCTATATCGACGAGAAGCTACCCAAGGAGGGAAAGGTTCTCTTCATCGGTGAGACGAGGAGTTACTATCTCAATCATCCCTTCATCTGCGTAAGCGCATATAACACCCATCCTCTAAGCAAGATCGTGCGGGAAGCGAACGGCACAAAGGAGATAGGGGAAAAACTAAAAGAGATGGGGATACGCTACCTCCTCTTCAGCCAGCAGGAGACGGCTCGGCTCGATCGCTATTTTCCCCTTCACTTCCAGTTCAATCGGTTCGACAGGATAAAGTTCACGATGTTCCTGAACGAGGGGACGACCATTCTCTTTAATAAGAACAATGTATTCGTCCTGAAGATAAAAGATTAGGGATGAAGATAAGGGCTAAGGCGCCAACGAGGATCGACCTTGCGGGTGGTACCCTCGATATCTGGCCCCTCTATCTACTCCATCCGGGCTCGATTACCATCAACCTCGCCATATCGCTTGCCACCTCGGTCGAGGTGGAAAAAAGAAGGGACGGAAGGATAATAATCATATCAAAGGATAAAGGGGAAAGGCTTGAAGCAGAGGGGGTGGATTTCCTTCCGGACGAGACCTCGCTCGATCTCCTGGTTCAGGCAGTTAAGCATATGAAGCCGAAGTCGGGGCTCACCATTACCACCCACTCGGATACACCTGAGGGCTCCGGTCTTGGTAGCTCGTCGAGCCTCCTCATCGCCCTTCTTGCTGCCCTTGAAGCGGTATCGGGCAAGAGGATGACCCCTGAAGGAAGAATAAGGCTGGCGATGAACCTCGAGGCGAGGGTGATCAGGGTCCCTACCGGATGTCAGGACTACTTTCCCGCCACCTTCGGTGGCCTTTCCGCCATCCACCTCGGTCCTGAAGGACCAGAGAGGGAAAAACTTCCTCTTCCTTCGGCTCTACCGGCACGCCTCCTCTTAGCCTATTCCGGGGTTTCCCATTTCTCCGGCTCTCCCAACTGGAGGGTAGTAAAACAAAGGATCGAAGGAAAAAACGAAATAAAAACCATCCTGGATGAACTAAGGAATATATCGCGGGAGATGTACCGGGCGCTGAAAAAAGGCGATTATAAAGCGATCCCCAAGCTATTTACCGCCGAGTTCGAACTCAGATCTTCTCTTCCCGGGAAAGCCCTTCCCAAAAGGATAAACGAGATAGTCGTCGAAGCGAAGAGGATGGGGGCAAGCGCCAAGGTGATGGGCGCAGGTGGTGGCGGGGCAATACTCTTTTTTGTCGAACGAGATAAGAAGGAGGAACTCTCCCGATTTCTCCTCACGAAGAAGCTCTCCATTCTCGCCTTCTCTCCAAGCAGGCAAGGGCTAACCGTGGAAAAGACGATGATTCCCGGCTTTGGTAAATAAACTCCTTCCCCTCTTCTAATACAAGTTATCGCGGTAATATGAAAATAAAATACAACATATAGTATTTCCCCCTTGACAAGGGGAGAAAACTCCTCTACACTAAGAATTAGCCCGCAAAGGGTCTTAAGCAGAAAATTGAAGATATCGTAGAAAAGGGGGGAGGAGGATAATGGGTCGTACTCTCGATATAAAGGAAAAAACGAAAAAGGAGACGGAATCTCTCTTCCGGGGGAAGGCGGGTCTTTCTTCCGACGAGATGAAGAGGTTCACCCCAAACGCCCTTCGGGTGCTCGCCCGAAGGTACCTAAGGCGCGACGCCAAGGGGTATCCTATCGAGACGCCTCGAGAGATGTTCCGTCGGGTGGCGGAGAACATCGCCTCGGTGGAGAAACGCTACGACCCTTCAGCCGATGTAAGGGAAATCGCTAAAATCTTCTTCGACCTTATGTATAATCTCGAATTCCTCCCCAATTCCCCTACCCTGATGAACGCCGGAAGGGAGCTTCAGCAACTCTCCGCCTGCTTCGTTCTTCCGGTGGACGACTCAATGGAGTCGATATTCGATGCGATAAAACATACCGCCTTAATCCACAAAAGCGGTGGGGGGACTGGCTTTTCCTTCTCTCGGATCCGTCCCAAGAACGACTATGTGAAGAGCACCCAGGGGGTATCGAGTGGTCCCATCTCCTTTATGACCGTTTTCGATGCTGCTACCGAGACAATAAAACAGGGGGGCACGAGACGAGGTGCGAATATGGGCATCCTCCGGGTGGACCATCCCGACATCCTCGAGTTCATCACCGCCAAGGCGGAATCGGGAAGGCTCAACAACTTCAATATCTCGGTGGCAGTGACGGAGTCATTTATGAAGGCGGTATTGGCGGATAAGGAATATCCCCTGGTAAACCCGCGGACGAAAAAGGAGGTAAAAAGGCTAAAGGCGAAAGAGGTCTTCAGGAAGATCGTGGAGATGGCGTGGAGGACCGGGGACCCGGGGATAATCTTCATCGATCGGATAAACCGGGACAACCCCACCCCGGAGCTCGGCGAGATCGAGAGCACCAATCCCTGCGGGGAACAGCCACTTCTCCCCTTTGAATCCTGCAACCTCGGCTCGATAAACCTCGCCCGGATGGTGAAGGAGGAGAAGGGGAAAACGACGATCGATTACGAAAAGCTAAGAAAAACGGTTCATCTCGCGGTCCGGTTCCTGGATGATGTGATAGATGCGAGCAGATTCCCCTTAAAGGAGATCGAGGAGATGACCAGGGGGAACCGGAAGATAGGGCTCGGGGTGATGGGCTGGGCGGATCTCTTAATAAAACTCGGTATCCCTTACAACTCCAAAGAGGCGATCGCCTTGGCGGAAAAGGTGATGGGCTTCATCGACGAGGAATCGAAGAAGGCATCCCAAGAACTCGCCAGGGAGCGCGGACCGTTCCCCAACATAGGAAAAAGCATTTACAAAGACAAAGAACCGATAAGAAACGCCACCACTACCACCATTGCCCCTACCGGGACGATAAGCATCATCGCCGGCACTTCAAGCGGTATCGAGCCTATCTTCGCCATTTCCTACATCAGGAAGAACATATTGGGCGGGGAGCGGATGGTGGAGGTTCATCCCCTATTTGAGGAGATCGCCCGGAAGCGGGGATTTTTCTCTGAGGAACTGATGGAGAAGATAGCGGAAACAGGGACCATCGCCGATCTCCCCCAAGTTCCCGACGATGTGAGGCGGATCTTCGTCACCGCCCATGAGATAAGCCCGGAATGGCATGTGGAGATGCAGGCTGCCTTCCAAAAACATACAGATAATGCGGTCTCCAAAACAATAAACTTCCCCCATACCGCTACCATCGAGGATGTGGAGCGGGCATATCTCTTAGCTTACAAAAAGGGGGTAAAGGGGATAACCATCTATCGCGACCGGAGCAAAGAGGAGCAGGTGCTCACCACCAAGAGATCGGAGGAAGAAAAGACGAGGAGAAAAAGGCTCCTCCCCCGGGAAAGACCCTATGTTACCCGGGGGGTAACCCAGAAGATAACCACCGGATGCGGAAACCTCTATGTAACCATAAACGAGGATGAAGAGGGACCCTGCGAGATATTCGCCTTAATGGGAAAATCAGGAGGATGTCCCGCTTCCCAAAACGAGGCAGTGGGAAGGCTCGTCTCCCTTGCCCTTCGCTCCGGGGTGGATATGAGAGCGATAATCGAACAACTACGGGGAATACGCTGTCCCCAGCCTCTTTGGTCCAATGGAGAGATGGTCCTCTCCTGTGCCGACGCCATCTCCCGGGCACTTGAGCGCTACCTGATGGGAAGGGGAAAACCGGAGGAGATGGCTAAGGTCAAGCTCAAGAAGAAAAAGACAGGCACTCCGCCAACCTGTCCTGAATGCGGGGGAATGCTTGAGTTCGCCGAAGGGTGTGTTACCTGCCGTGCCTGCGGTTATACCAAATGTGAATAAACAGAAAGCAAAACCAAGAGATCGCCTTTACCCCTATGACAAAAAAGAAGTTTATCAACCATATCCTGACGAGTTCGGAGAAGGAGACTTTCGAGGTAGCAAAAAGGATGGGGGAGGGTTTCTCCGGGGGGGAGGTAGTCCTCCTAATCGGGGAGCTTGGGGCAGGGAAGACCATCTTCGCCAAAGGACTCGCTGCCGGTCTTGGCGTGCCCCATCCAGAGAGGGTAAACTCCCCCTCCTTCACCCTCATCAAACATTATCGAGGACGCCTCCCTTTCTATCATATTGATCTTTATCGTATCGATGATCCTGATGAAATATTCGAGCTCGGGATCTCGGAGCTCATTCGCCCGCCAAATGTAATCGCCATCGAATGGGCAGAAAAACTGGGCGTATTAACGCCCCTTCCCGCCATCAGAGTGAGGATAAATCATAAAGATGGAGAGGAGCGAGAGATCCTCATCGAGGAGTTAACCTCTACTCCATATCCGGCTCGACCTGATAGTTAGGCGCCTCCCTGGTGATTATCACATCGTGAACATGGCTTTCCTTGAGGCCAAATGAGGTGATTCGGACGAACTTCGCCTTCTTTCTCAACTCCTCAATAGTGCGACAACCACAATAACCCATTCCGGCGCGGAGGCCTCCTATCAGCTGAAACACGGTATCAGCGAGCTTACCCCGATAAGGGACCCTCCCCTCGATCCCCTCGGGTACCAGCTTCAGTTCGTCTTCCTGGAAATAGCGGTCCTTGGCTCTTCCCTCCTGCATCGCCCCGAGGGATCCCATTCCCCGGTAGGCTTTATAGGTCCTCCCCTGATAGAGAACCACCTCGCCAGGGCTTTCGTCGGTACCGGCAAAGAGACTTCCGATCATCACTGAATGGGCGCCGGCAGCAAGTGCCTTGGTGATATCGCCGGAATACTTGATCCCCCCATCGGCGATCACCGGTATATCGTATTCCTCGGCAACCTTAGCGCAAATGGCGACGGCAGAGAGCTGGGGTACCCCTACCCCGGATACCACCCTGGTGGTGCAGATGGCAGAAGGACCGATGCCCACCTTGACCGCATCGGCACCCCTCTTGATCAGATCAAGCGCCCCTTCAGCAGTAGCCACATTGCCCGCGATGATATCGACATCGGGGAACCTCTTCCTAAGCTCCTCAAGAGCGGTAAGGACGCGAACCGAATGACCATGAGCGGCATCGATCACCAGGATGTCCACATTAGCGGAGACGAGCTCCTCCGCCCGCTCCAAATAATCGCCGGTTACCCCTATCGCTGCTCCTACCCTGAGCCTCCCCAGATCATCCTTGCAGGCGTTGGGATACTCGATCCTCTTCCTTATATCCTTGACAGTGATCAACCCCTTCAACTTGTAGTTTTCATCGACCACCAACAGCTTCTCTATCCGGTACTTATGGAGCATCTTCTGCGCTTCATCAAGGGTGGTACCCACCGGAACCGTATGAAGGTCATCCTTGGTCATCAGCTCAGAAACGGGGATGTCCATTCTCGTCTCGAATCGAAGATCGCGGTTGGTGATGATGCCAAGCAGGGTTCCATCCTCAGCGGTAACCGGGATCCCTGAAATATGGAATTTCCTCATAAGAGCAAGTGCCTCTCCCACCTTCCCCGTGGGACGCATAGTGATGGGGTCCACGATCATCCCCGATTCCGACCGCTTTACCTTGTCCACCTCCTCACACTGTTGCTCTATGGTGAGATTCCTATGGATTATCCCCATCCCTCCCTGCTGTGCCATAGCGATCGCCATTCGCGCCTCGGTAACCGTGTCCATCGCCGCACTTATAATGGGGATATTCAAGGAAATGTTCCGGGTCAGCCTGGTCCTTACATCGACCTCCCGGGGATGGACATCAGATTTAGCAGGAAGGAGGAGAACATCATCAAAGGTCAAGCCCAAAGGTATGTTCTCGTCAAGCATTCACTTCCTCCTTTTCCCGATTATATAAAAAATCCTCCTTCCCTCAACAGGTTTATTTAATGCCGAACCGGGAAGAGAGGAAGAAACTCTAAATATGTACCACCTTAATCGTAGGTTATCCCCTTAAGATAACAACACTTCTTGTATTTCTTCCCACTCCCGCAAGGACAGGGATCGTTCCTTCCCACCTTCTTACCCTTCCTCTTCACCGGCTTCCTCTTCGTCTCCTCTCCACCAGTTGCCCCGTACACCAGGTTCTCGGTGTCGAATACCTTTCGTTCTTCAAGTTCAATCGCCGGCTCCATCAGGAAGAGATAACGGACGATCTCATCCTCTATCCGCTCCATCATCTGCTGGAACATCTCGTACGCCTCTCGCTTGTACTCGATGAGCGGATCGCGTTGAGCATAACCCCTTAAGCCGATCCCCTCCTTTAGGTGGTCCATTGCATAGAGATGATCCTTCCACTTGGAATCAACTACCTGAAGCATAATCAACCGCTCATGTACCCGCCACAACTCCTCGCCGTACTTCTTCACCTTGGCATCGTACTTCTCGCTTATCCTCCGTTTGAGCTCCTCCTTAAGGGTGGGGAAATCGATCTCATCGAAATTGATATCGTCCAGGGAGATCCCGAAATAATGGTTGATCTGTCCTTTGAACTCCGCCACCTCCCAATCCCGGGGGTCCTTCTCCTCGTTGGTATAGGTGTTCATCAACCAATCGATGATGTCCTCGGCGAGCTCAAGCACATACTCCCGCTGGTTCTTCCCGCTCAGGATGTCCCGACGGAGGGAGTAGATGGTGATCCGCTGCTTGTTCATCACATCGTCGTACTCGAGGAGGTGCTTCCTTATCTCAAAGTTCTGCGCCTCTACCTGCTTCTGCGCCCGCTCAATGGCACGGGTAACCGCCGGATGCTCTATCGGAACCCCCTCCTCCATTCCCAGCCGTTCAAGGATGCCCCTTAGCCGGTCCATTCCGAAAAGACGGAGAAGATCGTCCTCCAACGAGAGGAAAAACTGGGAGCTTCCCGGATCCCCCTGACGACCTGCCCTTCCCCGAAGCTGATTGTCTATCCTCCTCGCCTCGTGCCTCTCGGTACCGATGACATGGAGACCGCCTAAATGGACCACCCCTTCGCCAAGTACGATATCGGTACCTCGCCCAGCCATATTGGTGGAGATGGTAACCGCACCCGCCTGCCCCGCCTTCGCCACTATCTCCGCCTCCCGCTCGTGATGTTTGGCGTTGAGGACGACATGATTTATCCCCCGCTTTTTGAGCATTCTGCTCAATTTCTCCGATTTCTCTATCGATACGGTACCAACGAGCACCGGCTGCCCCCGATAGACCTTGCCATCAACCTTCACCTCTTTCTTGTGTCTCCGTTCTATCTCATCGACCACCGCCTTGAACTTCTCCTCCTCGGTCCGGTAGATCACATCGGGGTACTCGGTGCGGCGAAGCGGTTTATTGGTAGGAATCACCACCACCTCAAGTCCATATATCTTCTCGAACTCGAGAGCCTCGGTCGCTGCAGTACCGGTCATCCCGGCGAGCTTCTCGTACATCCGGAAGTAGTTCTGGAAGGTTATGGTGGCTAAGGTCTGATACTCCTCTTCTATCTTCACCCCCTCCTTCGCCTCGAGCGCCTGATGGAGCCCATCGGAGTACCTTCTTCCTGGCATAAGCCTTCCCGTGAACTCATCGACGATGATCACCTTTCCATCCTTGACTATGTAGTCCCGGTCTCGCCGAAACAGGGTATGCGCCTTCAGGCACTGATAAAGGGCATGGAGAAGGTCGAAATAGCGAGGGTCATAAAGGTTCTCAATGCCAAGGATCTCCTCAGCCCGACGGATCCCCTCCTCGGTGAAGGTGGCGGTATTGTGCTTTTCATCCACCTCGTAGTGGATGTTCTTTCGAAGTTTAGGGATAACCCGATTCGCCTGGTAGAACAGATTCCCCGATTTCTCCGCCGGTCCCGAAATAATAAGCGGGGTACGAGCTTCATCTATCAGGATACTATCCACCTCATCCACTATGGCGTAATGGTGCCCCCGCTGGACATAGTCAGCAAGATCGTACTTCATATTGTCCCGGAGATAATCGAAGCCGAACTCGTTATTGGTACCATAGGTGACATCGGCAGCATAAGCCTCCTTCCGTTCTCCATCGTCCATCCCCGTCTGGATCACCCCCACCGAGAGCCCGAGGAAACGGTATATCGGTCCCATCCACTCCGCGTCACGCCGGGCAAGGTAATCGTTTACGGTAACGATATGAACCCCTTTCCCGGTTAAAGCATTCAAATAGGCAGGAAGGGTGGCGACCAAGGTCTTCCCTTCACCGGTTGCCATCTCGGCGATCTTTCCCTCATGAAGCACTACTCCTCCCATTATCTGGACATCGAAATGACGCATATTGAGGGTCCGCTTCGCCACCTCACGGACAACAGCAAAAGCCTCTATCAGGATATCCTCGAGGGTTGCCCCCTGATCAAGTTTCTCCTTGAACTCAGCTGTCTTTGCCTTGAGTTCGGCATCGGACAACTTAGATATCTCAGGCTCAAGGGCTCCCACCCGCTGGACATAAGGAGCCAACCGCTTGAGCTCCCGCTCGTTCTTTGTGCCAATGATCTTGGTAAGAATAGAGTTAAACATTTTCTCCTCGCTTATCCTCATAAATTTAACAAAAGAGACAAAGGGCGTCAAGGAATATAGAAGACAAAAGAAAAGCTTTCTTAAAAGTGAGGAAAAACTAACTTATCGGAGGGATAGGATCTAAAATACCTTATATTTTTCCAAGATATAGTGAAGCGGATTCACCGGCTTGCCGTTTCTCAACACCTCGTAGTGAAGGTGAGGACCGATACTCCTTCCCGTATTTCCCACATAGCCAATAATCTGTCCCCGTTTCACCTTCTGTCCTGCCCGAACCACAAACTTTAATAGATGACCATATCGGGTAACGAAGCCAAAGCGGTGCTTTATGATGACCACATTACCATAACCACCACCGTTTCCCGCCTTGATCACGATCCCATCGGCAGGAGCAACTATGGGGTTTCCTATCCTGGTAGCGATGTCGATCCCCTTATGAAACTCGGTCTGCCCAGTGAAGGGATCTTTCCGATAGCCAAAAGGAGAGGAAATATACCCCCTGGTGGGCCAAATGGAAGGGGTTGAGGCTAAAAGAAGGGTTTGCTTCTCGTAAAACTTCATCAGATAATGGAAATTCCGCTCAAGCTCGAAGGTCTTCCTCTTCAGAGCAGGAAGTTCTTCCTCCAATACATTCTTATTATTTCCCCCATTGGAGAGATCGCCCAAATCACCCACCCCGCCATACTTCACCATCTCCTGATTGGGATCAATACCTGCAATAGTGTTGAGCTTCTTAGTATAAGCCTCCATCTCCGCGATCTTCTTACTCAAGAACCTGGTCGAGACCTCGTAGCGATGATTTTCTGCCTTCAGCCGTTGGTTCTCAGCAATGTACTTATCGAGCTCTTTGACCCTAACCTTCATCTCAACATAATTGTAAACAAAGAAGCCGAGAAGAATGAATATTACTCCCACCAACACACCGCCAGCC
>Ga0190360_1001333_pt1 | contig 12866 bp, 10 predicted proteins | sample 48721834_MG_FD_161271 | JGI IMG/M metagenome (GOLD analysis project Ga0190360, IMG submission 161271) | Hydrothermal vent microbial mat bacterial communities from Southern Trench, Guaymas Basin, Mexico - 4872-18-3-4_MG | ecosystem: Environmental > Aquatic > Marine > Hydrothermal vents >... | reverse complement strand
TTCAAAAAAATTAGAAATGGATAGATGTTCAGTACAACTTTTCTGAGTGACGTACCATTAATAGCCTGAATCGGCAATTGCATAAATTGAATGAAACTGATAAAGGATCCCTATCCTGGGATAATGCCAGGAAGGAAGTCTTCAGGCATCTAAACTACATCATTACCAGCTGGAGAACAAAGTAACAAAGTAAAAATAATGTATTGATAAAAAATAACTTTTAGGCATCATTGACAATCACCTATTTAAGGAGGAAACTAAATGGCCTTACGTGGTTTTTTGAGAAAAATACCAACATTTAAAGTTTTGACAGATGAACAGGTTGAACAAATACACCAGAGTACCCTGGACGTTCTATGGGAAACAGGATGCAAGGTGTATCACGAGAAGGCACTGAAGGTTTTTGAAAAAGCAGGTTGCAAAGTTGACTTTGATTCCAACCTTGTGAAATTCCCCCCTGGACTTGTCGAGGAATCACTGAGAAAATGTCCCAGTTCATTCAGAGTTAAGTCCAGGAATCCAGACCACGACCTCATTCTAAGCTCCGACCATGTAGTTTTCTTTAACTTTCCAGGCCGGGATACAGTCGATCTGAACACCTGGGAGTCACGTCCACCAACAAGACAGGAACATGTAGATCTGGTGAGAGTTCTCGATGCTCTCCCCACAGTTCATTTCCTAAACAATTATCCTTACTTCGGATACGAAGGCATTCCTGAGGTAATGAAAGAAATGGAGGGGGCCGTAATAAGGCTCACTTACTCGACAAAAATAACCATGGAGATAGCGAACAATGATTTAGATCAATTTACGTTTCAGATAGCAAAGGCACTTGGAACAGAGATTTTTGCAAATCCCAATACCTCATCCCCGCTTACATGCTACACAGATCAAACAAATGCCTGTTTCCTTGCAGCCGAGTATGATCTGCCGAGCATGATCTGGGATGGAGCCACAATGGGCAGTACAGCCCCTGCCAGCATTGCCGGAGCTGTGGTCCTGGCAAATGCTGAGCTTATGCCATATATTATACTACTGCAGCTTTTAAAACCGGGCCTCAGGGTTGCTGTTGCAGATCTGGTACTACCACAGAATATGAGAACCGGAGCCCCCGTCTTCGGTGATATCGGAGTATCTCTACATCTTGCAGCTTTTAATCAGATATGGAGAAGATACGGTATCCCAACGGTTGCATCTTCCTCCGGGGTAAGTAACTCAAAGTACATAGGTTTCCAACTAGCGTATGAAAAAACCATCCCATCTCTTATCAGTGCAATGTCAGGTTCAAGTGCTGTTCAGATCCACAGCAGTGTATACGGAGAAATATCCGCACACCCCGTGCAGGCGGTTCTAGACGATGACATCGCCAACATGATAGGCAGATTTCTTGAAGGTATCGAATTGAGCGAGGATGCGGTTGCAACTGATCTGATCAACAAAGTTGGTCCTATACCAGGTCACTTCCTCAGCGAGGAACATACAAGAAGATGGTGGCAGAGGGAACAATGTGTAACAAAAAGCTCAGATAGACTGACATACCCCGAATGGGAAAAAGCTGGGAAAAAGAACGAGATCGAATATGCCAAACAACGGGTAGAAGAAATACTTGCGACTCATAAAGTTGCAAAACCACTGACGCCTTCAGAGGAGGAAGAGGTAAACAGAATATTAATAGAGGCGAGAAAGTACTACAAGGATCAGGGGATGATTTCAGAGAGCGAATGGGCTACATACAAAGAAACCGTCAAGAGTGAGGGAAGACCTTTCTGATTATCGTTACTATATGACGTGCAGCTTTTTATCTGACTATGGTCTAATAACCTCTACTATGAGGCTGATAAATCGTTCAATCCGACCATTCAGCCGTAAAATCAACTCATCCTCAGGAGGTCAAAGGTGACATCGAGGGAAAGAATATTGTCAAGCATAGCACATAAGGAGCCGGATAGGATTCCCGTGGACATTGGTGCCACACCAAGTTCAGGAATCTCAGCAATTGCTTATAGCAATCTAATGAAATATCTAGGTATAGAAGGGCATGTGCGGATTTATGATGTTGTTCAACAACTAGCAATACCAGAGGACTGGTTTATTGAAAGATTTAGAATTGATGCACTTGATATAGGCAGAACTTTCAACACCGAGCCAAAAGATTGGTATGAAATCAAACTTAGAAATGGTGATACGGGCGAATATCCATCCTGGTTTCATCCCGTCCAGAACAAGGATGGAAGCTGGAGCGTATACGACGAGGAAAATACCCTTATAGCAAAGATGCCAGCTGGAGCCGACTTTTTCGATCAGGCATGTTTTCCCTACATAGATGGATACCCCGAAGACTTTCAGGAACTTCCCAGGGCTATGGGTAAGGTTTTATGGGCCGCACTTGTTCACAGTCCATGGGATAATATGAACATACCTGACTTCTGGGATGAACTCAGGAATAGAGCCCTCAAACTTCGCGAAAACACGGATAAGGCTCTCATTATTGTGGCCGGTTGTAACCTGTTTGAATGGGGTACATTTCTGAGAAGGATCGATAATTTCCTAATGGACCTGGTAATGGATCAAAAGAACGTTGAAAGATTACTGGATAGCCTTATGGAACAACACATACCTTTCCTCGAAAAGGTTTGCCAGTCCGTCGGCGACATTGCCGACATAATAAGGTTTGGCGATGATCTGGGAATGGACAGCGGGCCATTTATGAGCCCTGAAATATACAGAAAATTGTTCAAACCCCGCCATAAAATGCTGTGTGATTTTGTCAAAAAACACAGTAAAATGCACACTTTTATCCATTCATGCGGATCTATCTATCAATTAATACCAGACTTAATCGAAGCAGGTATCGAAATTATCAACCCAGTTCAAACCAATGCAAAAGATATGGAACCAGAAAAATTAAAAAAAGAATTTGGGAGTGATGTAACATTCTGGGGAGGAGGTGCAGACACAAGAGCTGTGCTGAACAGGGCAAAGCCAAATGAAGTCAAAGAACATGTAAAGAGGAGGCTTGAAATATTCTCAAAGGGCGGAGGCTTTGTGTTCAACACAGTTCACAATATTCTTCCAGATGTTCCACCGGAAAACATATTGGCAATGTTCGAAGCCATAGAAGAGTTTAACGAGGGATTTTAGATTTTAATAGAAGAATCCAGGGAGAAATTAAACTTAATCCAATTTTTATTTGAAAACGATAAAACTAATAGCCTTATTTTTATGTGCAAAAGTTCTTAATTAATATATCTCTAGTTAACTTTTTCTGATTTACTCCCAAGGTACATGTCAATACCCTGAGCAGCACGGTGACCGTCTGCAATAGCATGAATTATATCGGGGCCGTGTACTATATCCCCTCCGGCAAAAAGCCAAGGTATCTTTGTTCTGCCATACTCATCGGTAACTATCCTGCCCCTAACAATTTCAAGATCATCCAGTATTTCTTTATCCAAATAACTATAATCTGGGGCCTGTCCTATGGCCTCAACTATCATATTACCCTCATAGTCTTCAACATCTGTTTCATCTACCTTTGGATTGAAGCGCCCCTCCTCATCAAAAATGCTTAAACATTTAACCGTTCTCAATCCTCTTATCCTGCCATTCTCATCAAATAAAACCTCTTTTGGAGACCTACCAGGCTTAATCACAAGACCTTCCTCACCTCCCTCCTCTATCTCCTCTTGGTCGGCGAGCATCTCACCAGCTTTTTCAAGACATGTCAGCGTTATGTTTACCTTGCCAAACTTTTCCATCTGCAATCTCGCTAAAGATCTTCCTATATCAAATGCTACATTCCCACCGCCTATAATAACCACCTTCTCACCTACTTTTATCTTTTCTCCAGAAGCTATTTTTTCCAGCAGATCAAGTGCCTGATAACAACCCTCTGAATCAATGCCCTTTATTCCCGTACTTCTCGGTTCAGGAAAACCGGTTGCTATAAAAACCGCATCAGATTCTTCTTTTATTTTCTTAAATTCTATATCCTTTCCGACCTTAGTATTGAGCTTAATCTCAACTCCCATCGATTTTATAATATCAATGTCTCTGTCAAGAGCACTCTCAGGAAGCCTGTATTTCGGTATCCCATACCTCATTATTCCACCAGGTTTGGCCTTGGCTTCATAAATAACAACCTGGTATCCCATCAGTGACAGATAGTAAGCTGCACTCAGTCCAGATGGACCACTACCAATTATACTCACCCTTCTTTTAAGTTCTGGGCCTTTAAAAATGCTTATTATTTCCTTTATCTTTCCCGTCTCAAGATTATCCACCGCATATCTCTTGAGCCATCTAATCGCGACTGGCTCTCCACGATATCCAATAGAACACGCAGTCTCACATTTATGTGTACAAACCCTTCCACAGACACCTGGTAGGGGATTGTCCTCATAAATCTTTCTTACAGACTCTGTGAGATTCTCATCATAAATGGCTTTTATATAATCAGAGATCTTCATGTGAGCCGGACAAACCTCTTCACAGAGACTGCATTCAAGACATCTTAAAGCTTCCCTCTTTGCCTGTTCTTCCGTATATCCCTTCATCTCCTCAATAAACGATCTTACCCTTTCACTGGCAGGTAAAATTTCCACAGGTTCTCTCTCGGGATCAAATAAGGTAAAATTAAGGTCGGAGATAAACCCTTCAAAGTATTGTTTCCGGTGATTGAGACTTGCCTGGAATATCGAATAAGCCTCGGGTTTTACAAAATGCTCTGTATCTATCTTTTCATCCTTTGGAAGATAGACAAAACTATCCGTTGCATGATCAATATGTATGTAATCACGGGACAAACGTAGGGATCCCGGCGGACATATGTCCACACAAAGAGCACAAAAGCAGCAACGCCCATAGTCAATTTGCGGACGTTCATTCTTCTTGCCGGGTTCGGGAACAATCTCCGGTATCTCAATCATGGTAATTGCACTATTCGGGCATATATCCGCACAATTACCACAACCTGTGCACTTTTCCCAATCATTTAAGTGAAAGCCTCTGTATCTGGGCGATGCCTCCCTTGTCTCAAATGGAAACTTAAAAGTTATCGGCTTCTTAAAAAGAAACTTAAGAGTCTTAATAGGGGTAACAGAACTCTTTTTTTCTGCCGTATTCTTCATCGCTCGCCCCTCTCTATCTATCAATTTCAGGTGCTACAACGTAAAGACTGATCATAATATTCCCAACATCAGAAATATTTGCACCTCTGAGCAATTTTTCAAGTATTGGTATACCATGCATGAAAGAAGGGGTACGGAAATGTACCCTATAAGGTTTATTACCCCCATCACTAACAAGATAAAGTCCAAGTTCTCCCCTGGAGGATTCAACCCTTACATATGCATCTCCTGCCGGTATATTCCATTTGAAGGGATTGGGAGTTCTTTTATATACCTTTCCCTGCGGAAGTTTTTCCAGACATTGCATTATAATAGAAGCACTTTGAAGCATTTCATCCCTTATTACCCATATCCGTGAATATGCATCTCCATCCTCACGTGTAGGTACATCGAAATTAACATTTGCATAAGCGGCATAAGGTTCTATCTTTCGGATATCATACTGAAGGCCTACAGCGCGTAAAACCTGCCCAGTTGCACCCAGTTCTATGGCTTCTTCTCTGCTAATTTTCCCAATCCCTTTTGCTCTCTCATAGAACAATCTGTTGTTAAAAAACGCCGCATCAAACTCAGGAACATGATTACCCAATGCTTTCAAAAAGTTCATTACTTTATCTTCAAACCCCTGGGGTAGATCGCGTCTCACTCCCCCAGGGCAGATGTAAATATGATAAACCCTGCCGCCCATAAGTTCTTCGAACAGATCAAGTATAAAATCCCTGTATGCCATTGCCCATTGAGCTACAGTATCAAGTCCAAGCATATTAGCATATGCCCAGCATCCAAACAAATGGGAAGCGAGACGGGAAAGCTCCAAAACTATCGTTCGTATATATTGGGCACGTTCAGGAACATCAATTTCTGCCAACTTTTCAACAGCCATTGCGTATACCATCTCCATTGAATCAGGCTCAACTACGTTCATTCTGCACACCATTGGAAAATTCTGAACCCAATTTCTGTATTCCATCAGTTTTTCAAATCCCCTGTGCAGATAGCCTGGATTAGCCCTGGCTTCAACTATAGTATCCCCCTCCACGGATAACGTTATGCTGAAATTTCCAACCATACCAATGTGCTGGGGTCCAAAATAGAGTTCTAACTCACGTCTACTCATTTACTTTCCTCCAGAGTGGGTATACCCTCGAAGGTCTCTTTAACATACTTCCGTGTGTCAAAATCTTTTCTGAACGGTGGTATATCGTTCCAATTTTCAAGAAAAAGTGGGATAAGTCTCGGATTCCCTTCAAATCTAATTCCAAATAGCTCATGTATCTCTCTTTCATAGGTTTGCGCATTCTTGTATACATTAATCGCTGATTTAAACTCAGCGCGATCCCTTGATATTCTTGTTTTCACCATAATCCTTAATGGATCATCAATTTTTCCTATTTGGTAAACAAGCTCAAACTCTCCTTCTTTAATCCAATCAACACATGATATTGCAACAAGGTAATTAAATCCTCTGCTTTTCAAAAACTCCAATAGATATATAGCCAGATCCTTCTTTATCCTTATTTTAAGCCTGTTTTTTTCTGTACTATCAATAACTGCATCACTAAAAAGTATTTTAATCTCTCTTTCAATCTCTTTTCCCATCATAATCACTCCCTTTGAAAGCCATAATTATCCTTTTTCACCGAGTGGATAAAGGGGTGGCCATTCAAGTTTTCCCAGAACCTTCTCTTGATTTTTTCTGTAGTACTCATAATTCTCTCTATACCTTACGTACCCTGTTGCTGCCCCCTTTTCAATCATCATCCAGAGTTTGGTAACACCTATAAATATCGCCTCTGGTCTGGGCATGCAACCTGCAATCCACCCGTCTATCGGTATATATTTATCCAAATGTTTAATGGTATTATAAGAATCCCAGTACATACCTCCATTTATTGGACACGAACCAAAAGCAACCGTATATTTTGGCTCAGGCATCAATTCATACGTTCTGATAATTGCCTTCAGTGTTTTAAGAGAAACATAACCTGTAATCATAAAGAGATTTGCATGTCGTGGGGAAGGGGCAGCCATCACTCCGAAACGTTCTGCATCCCACCGTGAAGTTATAACCGGGGGCACCTCAATTATCCCACAACCGGTACAAAAATACACTGCCCATAATGAGTACTTATGCCCCATCTTACCAGGTTGTTTGATCCATTTGGATAGTTGATTACGATCCATTTTTACTGCTCCTATAGCATGTAAGTACCATTTTTAATATCAGCATCCCAACGTGAATTGATATACCTACTTTATCCACTCTGGAGTTGGGTCCCGTAATTCAATGTCCCATATTTTAACACGCCATTAAGTTTACCAAGGCATTAACCTCAAAGTGCATCTTATAACTATCTTCCAGAAATCTTAACGAGTATCAATCCCACAAATGAAATCAATGCTGGCCATCTCCATAGATATTTAACCGCCTGCTCTATCCTGTAACGTGGAAATATGCCGTTTACAAAAGAAACTAGTATGAATACCACACACATTTTAACAAAGAAAAACCCGATATTTACTCCTCCCCCAAGAAAGAGGTCTACAAAGATTGCTGTTGTAATAAAAACACTGAAAGCATGTTCAATATGGTATAGTGCAAGATATTTTCCACCATATTCAATTATAGGCCCTGAGGCTATCTCCTGGGGGGCCATTGCAACGTCGAAAGGCCTCATCCCCATCATCGCAGGTAAAATCAAAAGATACGCAATCCCAGGCAAAACAAGCGGCCATTTAAAAATAGCCCAGGTATCACTCTGCTGTAATTTAACAATTTCTGCGAAAGAGATTGTCCTGTAATGAACCATTACTGAAAGGATTATTAAAATAAAGGGAACTTCATAGCCAAGTGCTAAAATTAGTTTTCGAGATATACCAATACTAATATTTGGATTGGCAGCTTCTCCCCCACTTAATGCAATACCTATGGGAGCAAACAGCAAGAGGTAAAGTACCACCAATAACCCCCCGGAGTTTTGCAAAGGACAAATTTTCCCAAATGGGATAAAAAGTAGGACTACTAAAGAACCAGCAAGAGATAGTATCATACCCAATGTAAACAAAGAACCATGAGAAATGCCCTTCTGAGAAAAAAATCTAATGATATCAATTAAGGGTTGCAAAAGAGGGGGACCATATCTACGGTGAATCCGTGCAATAATCTTCCTAAAAAGGCCCATAAAGAAAATTCCAATTATAAATGCAATGATTGGATAAATCACCATTTGAATTATTTTGATTACCATGGTTTGAGCCCCACTTTGATAAGTATTAGAATGGCTAAAAATAGAATAATGTAGATTACATAATAGCCTACATCTCCCGTATATACCCTCCGCACGCCGTAACACAATTTCTGAGTCCATCCAGCTAACTTCATATAGAATTCATCTACAAAATCTCTTAGGTAAGGAGTGATCATCCGATATAAAGGCTTATAGAACTCAACTGTGTAATGGTATTTATCTTTCGGTATATATGCGCCAGCAGCGTAATTGCTGTCCTGAGCAACCAACACAACTTTCTGCCCTGACTTAAAAATCAACCAGACAACAATAATAGCAACTATACTGGCAGTGAAAATATTAACGGCGTTCAACACCCCCGTTTCAGAACCAATCCCCCAAATATTAACATTTAAGGATTCAAAACCGAAGGAAGTGTCAATAGCATTGATAATCTTCAAAGGAATACCAGGCAATATCCCAAACAAAATAATAATGAGGCTATAAATTAATATTGGTAATTGCATGTCAAAAGGTGCTTCCTTCACATTTTCAAATCTCTCAGGAAGCTGACCGAGGAACATATTATGTAAAAACTTGTAAAGTGAAAGAATAGTCCCCCAAGTCCCTATCAATGCAGCAAATGCTAAAAATGGATATCCTTCCAATATTAATGCTTTGTAAATTAACCACTTCGATACAAACCCACTGGTTAACGGAATACCGATTAATCCACAGGTACCCACCAATGCTCCAATAAAGGTTATAGGCATTTTCTTGATGAGACCGCCCAATGAGTTTAAATCTCTAATTCCCTTAGTCCGATATTCTACTGCACCCACAACCAAAAATAGAAGTGCTATATAAGAGGTATAATTTATAAGATGAAATATACCGCCAGCAACCGACAAACTACTGCCTAACACTACACCGAGAAATATATAACCACCCTGTCCCACACCATGCCAGGCCAGCAGCCTTTTTGAATCGTTCTGCAACATAGCGATAAATGTTGGAATTACTATATTTATAGCCCCTATCCAGGCAAGTATGTAATGAAAACTATTACTTTCTAAACTTAGAAAAAGCTTCAAGCCAACTAACGTAAAGAAAACCAAAACAAATCCATACATTCCCATCCTGACCAATATTCCTGAAAGAACAGCCGAAAAGGGAGAGGGTGCTTCCGAGTGAGCCGGAGGAAGCCAAGAGTGAAACGGCCATACAGCATTTTTTACTCCAAAAGTGACAAAGAGTAAGATTAGAAGAAATAAAACATATCCGTGAGATGAAGACCTAATAAAGGGAACAAGTTCTGCAATAATTAAAGTTCCATAATTTGCATAAAGCGATAATATTACGACAAGCATGCACACAGAACCGATAATAGACATAATAATATACTTGATTCCAGCAGCCAGTGCGGGACCTTTGTTATAACTTATAAGCAAAAATGCCGACCATGACATAATCTCCCAGAATATATAGAACGAAACCAGATCACCCGATAACACAATTCCCAACATTCCAGCGTTTACAAGAAGCATCATGAGATAATAAAAGTCAGTATTTTCCCTTTCTCTTATATAGCTCAATGAAAAAATTATCGATAGTAGTCCTACAAAAGCTATGGAGATTGAGAAAAACCATGAGAGCATATTAAGCCTAAGAATGAGGGGAACACCTAAAAAATTTTCACAATATATCACTTTACCCGATTTTCCATACAGGTATGAAACGACTACCAAAACTACCAAGGATGTAACTACTGCAAGGAGATCACGCAATGCAGACGATATCTTTCCAATTAGATATATTAAGAAGGCACTGCCAAACGCAACAACAAGTAAAAGTTTGAGGTAGAACTCAACATTCATCCTAATACTCCCCTGATATAAACAGTTCTTTTTAATAATTCAGATGCTGCATTGTTCAGCACACCCGTAATTATGTATGGATACAATCCAACAGCTAATATCATAATAACGAGAATTATAAGAGGAATAATAGCTATCGGTGGAGCTTCACGCCTTTCTATCGGCTCCTTACTCTCCTTGAAATAAAACACTTGGATTACTTTAAAGAAATATACCGCCTCAATCACAGTACCAAAAAGTACTATCATAATAAGAACAATTGGAAGAAAGCCTCCTTTTGATAGCGCCGCCTTTACAATTAAAAACTTACTTGGAAAACCAACAAAAGGAGGGAGACCAATTAGCGAAAAGGCTCCCACTGTAAATGCTAAAGATGAAACGGGCATTTTCTTGCCCATTCCTTCAAGGGCACTGATTTCCATTGATCCAGTTCTACAAATCATATATCCAGTTGAAAGAAATAAAAGTGATTTACTCAATGCGTGATTTATAAACTGAAAAATCCCCGCGGATATGCCATTACTCGATCCAAGAGCAAGAGCAAACAATATTAATCCAATCTGCCCGGTACTTGAAAAGGCAAGCATTCTCTTAATATTATGTTGACTAAAGGCAGAGAACTCTCCTATCAGGAGCGTTGCAACTGCCACAACGACAAGCAAAAATAGAATATCAGTCGATCCAAATATGGTATATACTATCCTTATAATTACATAAATCCCCATTTTTATTGCTATCCCTGACAAAACAGCACTTATTGTTGAAGGCGCAGAAGAATGAGCATCGGGAAGCCAGGCATTAAGCGGAAATATTGCAGCCTCCACTCCAACACCCGTTATGAACAAAATAAGTGGAACATAAATATGAATTGGATGTGAGGTTTTTATATTTTGGGCAATCGATGCCATATTCAGCGTTCCAAATTGACCATAGATCAAAGCAATTGCAATAAGCATAAGAGTGGAACCAATAGATCCCTGTATCAGGTATTTTGAAGCGGATTCTACACCTGCTTTATCTCCAGAATAAGCAACAAGAGCATAGGAGGATATGCATAGAATCTCATAAAACACAAATAAGTTAAAGATATCAGCTGTAAGCACTACACCTGTTGCCCCAGTAAGAAGCAAAAGATAAAGCATATGATATTTTTGTGTTGCCCCTTCCTTTATGTAACCAATTGCATAAAGAGATACAGCAAAACCAATCAGTGAAATCACAACTGTAAATAAAACACCTAAAGTTCCCGCATATATATTGATACTGAAAGGATGTACGAATCCACCGATAGAACTCACCACAGGCTTTCTAATCACAACCGGAAGAAATATTAAGGACAAAATGAGGTTAAATAGTAAAACAATTGGAGGAATAAACTTCTCAATTTTTCGTGAAATCAATCCAAATAATGGTATCAAAAATGAAAAACCAAGGGGAACTACAATTAGCAGTACAGGATCTGGCATTTTACATCTCCATAAAAAATATCCACCAATAATCTTGATACAGATGCGGAAATGTCTAATTACAGAAGTCAAACATAAAATTAAGTCAACTATCTAAAAGAACTATCAATTGCATACTATTATCCTACCATCGCTGTTCCTTTATTTTTCGCATATCAAGAGTTCTATAGTGTTGAAACAGACGCACAGCGAGAGAAAGTGCCAGCGCTAGCACCGCAACACCAATTACTATAGCTGTGAGTACTAGTGCATGCGGTACGGGATCTACCATTAACCTTGGATTAAGATTTGGTCGCGAAAAAACCGGCGCCGTCCCTTTTCTAATATATCCCAACGAAATAAGGAAGAGATTTACACCAGTATCTGCAATATTTATCCCTATTATCATTTTGATCAAATTCTGTTTGGCTATGAGTATAAATAATCCTATAAATACTAACCCGAATGAAGCTATATAATAGATATAACTGTTTATAAAACTCATCATTAACCCCTCACGAAAATGTGTTCCATGAAACTTATTTGAATATAAACACCAGGCCTCAAGGAAGAGTGCCCTTTTATCAAACACCTATCTAAAGTAATTCAGCTATTATTCCCGCAAGTTCCGAACCAACCTTAAATCCTATGGCAATATATAAAACCGGGATTATTCCCGCACTGAATAATTCACCCGGAATCCCCTTGGGCATAAAATTGCTGAGAAAGTAACCTCCAAAAATAAAACCCAGTAGTCCTACTACGACGAAAATCAAACCTCCAAGCGATTCAAAAAGCACGAAGTTTTTATTTTCTGAGTTTCTTCCTTTACAACCAAGATAGACCAACACAAATGCCGATGCTATTATTGCACCCCCCTGAAAACCTCCCCCTGGGGTTAGATGACCATGAATAAATATGTAAGTACCAAAAAGTAAAATTAATGGAAATAAAAACCTACACCCCGTATTGAGTACAAGACTTGCCGGTGTTTTGGTATTTTCCCCTTTTTTTCTCTCAAATGTGTATACAACGGCCCCAAGACCCAGGGCTGCTATAAACAAAACTGTAACTTCTCCAAGCGTATCAAATCCACGGTAATTCAACACCACCGATGTTACAATATTCACGGCACCAGTTTGCTCTACACCCTTATCTATATAATAGGTTCCCACCCTGGTTTCTGAA
>Ga0190360_1001332_pt1 | contig 12866 bp, 10 predicted proteins | sample 48721834_MG_FD_161271 | JGI IMG/M metagenome (GOLD analysis project Ga0190360, IMG submission 161271) | Hydrothermal vent microbial mat bacterial communities from Southern Trench, Guaymas Basin, Mexico - 4872-18-3-4_MG | ecosystem: Environmental > Aquatic > Marine > Hydrothermal vents >... | reverse complement strand
CTTAAATGAAGAACAATAGTACTGGAAGAGTGAATGACTGTTGGCCTCACTGTAAGAGCATGAGGACAGATCGGGTTTAAAATGATTGCCTCCATAGAAGGCACAACGATCGGGCCCCATGCAGAGAGAGAATATGCAGTAGAGCCAGTTGGTGTGGATACAATTATTCCGTCCGATATATATGTGTTAAAGAACTTTCCATCTATTGTAACATCTACTTCTATAACACGAGGACTTTCGCCTCTGTCCAGTACTACATCATTCATGGCAAAGAAACATTTTGTTTTCTTACCATCTTTAATTGTTGCCGATAACACCATTCGTTTTTCTATTGTATAATTACCCGAGACAATTTTCTCCATCTTTGGAAAGATGTCGTCGGACGATATTTCTGTAAGAAATCCCAAGCCCCCCAGATTTATACCCATTAGCGGTTTTTCGGTTTCTCCTATTATGCGTGCTGCCATCAGCATGGTACCATCTCCACCCATGGCGATAACTATATCACTCGATCTTGCAAAATCCTTTGTCTCAACAAACTTTATTTTTTCTCGATTTTCCAGATTGATCCACTCTCTATGTTCTATATCGAGAATCGGCTGGATGTTCTTTGATATGAGCCATTTCATTAATGGATAGAATGTTTCCTTTATCGTGATCTTTTTTATATTTGGAATGATTCCTATCTTCATCGATTTTTTATCTAGATTTTGAATAGAATGATTTGATCTCATCTATAAGGCTGTCATTATCGAGCCCTACATCACACATCAAGTCGGAAGTATTGCCGTGAGTAACAAAGCGATCTGGAATTCCAAAGCGTTTGAATCTTACACAACACGGATTACACTCGGCAATAATCTCTGATACGGCGGTTCCGAGTCCGCCTATCTTTGTGTTGTTCTCGATAGTTATGACTGCTTTGAATTTTTTTATTATACTCTCAATCATTTCTCGATCGAGAGGTTTAATGAACCTGACATTTATCACACAGCAGGATATTCCACTGTTTTCCAGAATATGGGAGATTTCTACGGCCGGCATTACTCTGTCGCCTGCTGCCAGTATCGCCAGATCTTTTCCATCTTTTAGTTTTTCGCTCTTTCCAATAGGAATTTCTTTGAATGTGCTTTTGAGTGGAAGCCCGTAGGTTTCACCCCTTGGATAACGGATAGCAACAGGACCCTTTTGATAGTGAAGAGCTGTCCACAGCATATCACGGAGCTCATTTTCATCCTTTGGTGCCATAATAACAAAATTTGGAATAAGTCGGAGATAGCTCAGGTCAAAGTTGCCGTGGTGAGTTGGTCCATCATTTCCAACAAGACCAGCCCTGTCCATTGCAAAGACTATTGGTATTTCCTGAAGAGCAACATCATGGATCAGTTGATCATAGGCTCGTTGAAGAAAAGTGGAGTAGATTGCTACTACAGGCTTGAATCCGCGGAGTGACATTCCTGCTGCAAATGTTACTGCGTGCTGTTCTGCGATACCTACATCGAAAAAGCGTTCTGGAAATGCTTTTGCAAGATGAACAAGCCCTGTTCCGTCTGCCATGGCGGCCGTGATTCCTATGATTCGATTATCCATTCTTGCAAGCTCCACAAGAGTGGTTCCAAAGACCTCTGTGTATGTTGGTGCCTTCTTTGGTTTTGTGCTGCCTGTTTTTGGGCAGAATGAGCCCAGGCCGTGAAACTTTGTGGCATTTTGCTCTGCATATTTATAGCCTTTCCCCTTTTTTGTAATAACGTGTATGAGTATCGGGCCGTTGAGATCTTTAATTTTATCAAACAGATCGATTAGTTTTTCAAGGTTGTGCCCATTTACAGGGCCGAAATACCTGAAACCAAGCTTTTCAAATAAAAGTCCTGGAACAAGGATAGATTTCAGGGCTCCCTCGATTCTGTGAACCATCTCTCTTATCCGTTTAGAGCCCCGAGGGAGCTTTCCTGTTATGTCCCATATATCTTTTTTAATCTTGTTATAAAGTGGATTTGTAATGATCTGTGTAAGATAATTTGAGAGCGCTCCAACATTGGGCGAGATAGACATTCTGTTGTCGTTTAATACAACAATCAGATTTCTTTTTGAAGCACCAGCATTATTCAATCCTTCAAATGATATTCCGCCAGACATGGCACCGTCGCCAATTATTGCTACTACTCTATAATCATCCCCATTCAGGTCTCTTGCAGTGGCAAATCCGAGGGCTGCAGATATAGAGGTTGAGGCGTGACCGACTCCGAATGTGTCATATTCACTCTCGCTTATTCTTGGAAAGCCGCTTATTCCTCCATACTGACGTATTGTTTTCAGGCGGTCCTTTCTTCCTGTCAGAATCTTGTGAATATATGCTTGATGTCCTACATCCCATACTAACTTATCTTTTGGGGCATCAAATACTCTATGAAGTGCAATTGTGAGTTCGATAACGCCGAGGTTGGGTGCTAAATGTCCTCCTGTAATAGATATTGTGTCGATAAGAAATTTTCTTATTTCTTTTACAAGAATCCTTAATTCTGAGATGTTCAGCTTCTTTAGATCCTCAGGATAATTAACTCTGTCAATTACTTTGTTCATATGCCGATTACTTTCAATATTTTAGATTATGCATTATCAAGTTGTTCTAGTCTGAACTCGCCATCATTTTCTTTTACAAGCTTCTGAAGAAGTCTTTCGGCTTCATTTAGTTTCAGCTCACAGAGTTTAACAAGCTTCATGCCCTCTTCAAATATTTCCATCGATTCTTTTAGAGTACAATCTCCCTTTTCAAGAGTGGCCACGATCGATTCAAGTTTCTCGAGGGCCTTTTCAAAATCAATATCTTCTTTTGATTTACCCATTAAATGTCAATTCTCCTCGATTTTATATATTGTTCCGAGCGCAGCGCCGTGCGCAAATCGTATTCGAACAGCATCCTCCTCATTCAGTTCTTCAGAACTTTTTATTATTTGGTCGTCATCAAGCCTTGATGTAATGCTGTATCCTCTCTGCAGCACATTTTCTGGATTTAGTGTCTCGAGTTTATCGGCAGAACTAAAAACTTTTGTTCTGAAAGTATCTATGAAAAAATTGTATCTATCTTTTAAGTTTCTTGTTATGTCATCAACTCTTAATCGATACTCTCTTACCATATCAAAAGGAAGATGAAGACCATAACTCCTTTCTATTGAAGATATTCGTTCTTGGAGAGAAGAGATTGCTCTTTGATATGACTGAACCATCCGTTTCTTTACAGTATCAAGTGTAAAAAGAAGCTCTTTTTTATCTGGTACTGCCAGTTCTGCTGCAGCAGATGGTGTTGGAGCACGAAGGTCTGCTACAAAATCGGCTATTGAAAAATCGATTTCGTGACCTACTGCTGAGATTATGGGTATTTTGGAATCAAAGATCGCTCTTGCCACAACCTCTTCATTGAAGGCCCAGAGGTCTTCAATTGAGCCTCCGCCTCGCCCTACAATTAAAAGATCGACATTCCCATAATCATTAAAATCGTGTATTGCCTGAGCAATCTCTTCTGCTGCACCTTCACCTTGAACCCTTACAGGCCGGAGTATAAGCTGTACGGATGGAAACCTCCGTCTTATCACATTTTGAATGTCCCGTATTGCTGCTCCTGTAGGCGATGTAACCACACCAATCATCCTTGGATATTTTGGGATCTGCTTTTTGTGTTCCGCACTGAATAGCCCCTCCTCCTCGAGTCTGGTTTTTAGTTGTTGAAATGCAAATTGGAGCTCGCCTATTCCTGCCGGTCTGATTTGAACAACATCGAGTTGATAACGGCCATATTTCTCATAAACTGTTAGATCGGCAAGTACCAATACCTTCATACCATCTTGCGGCTGAAATAGAAGATTTTGATTCCTTCCTCGCCACATCACACAGCTTATTTGAGCCTCTCTGTCTTTTAATGAAAAATATATATGGCCGGAATCGTGCCTCTTGAAATTTGATATCTCTCCCTCAACCCAGAGATTTGTAAATCCTTGCTGAAGAACCAGTTTTATCTCGCGGGTTAAATGCGAGACTGTATATATTGTGCGGTCTGGATTTTTAGGAGAGATAGAATAAATGTTTTCATCTAATGATGATATCATCTATTTTTTCTTTTTATGCCTATTTTTGCGAAGTCTTTTTTTACGCTTGTGAGTTGCTATTTTATGACGCTTTCTCTTTTTCCCGCTTGGCAAAACATCGACCTCCTTTCTTATTCATCTATTAATGTGCCAAAATCTGAAAATATATCTGTCTGTGAATCTTCACTCTTTTGAATAAATTTTCCGCTCTGCCTCATCTCCTCAAAAACCGATCTCTTAAGTTGTGGAGATGGTTTGAAGTCGGGAACTATACGATGGGGAATATGCATCATCTTACCTGTTCTGGGATTTCGTATATGTTTCTCCTGTCGTTCTCTGAGACAGAAAGTGCCAAATCCCCTAAGTTCGATTCTTTCTCCGTTTTCAAGGGCATACTTGACTGTTGCAAGGAATCCGTCTATTACTGCTGAGGTCTCAAGTTTTGTAAGACCGGTTCCCCTTGCAACTATATCGACTATATCGCTCTTTTTCATTCTCTTCTCCGCATCTCAATATATTAATCTATATTGAATAGTCAGTCCGTCAGATGCCCTGAGCATTCCTTCGATCTTCTGAAACAGAAGATCGAAAAGCGTTACACGACTCTGACGTTCTTTTATAATATTTGGCTTGCCCGTTATTCCAGCCATCTTTGCTGCAACATTGATGGCAAGGTCGTAATCACCCAATAGATCAACAAGTCCATATTTCTTTGCCTGTTTTCCTGTAAACACGCGGCCATCTGCAAGCTGCATTACCCTTTTTCGGGAGAGATTTCTCTCTCTGGCCACCACATCGACAAATTGAATATATGCATCATTAATCCATGATTGTAGATAACTCTTTTCTGCCTGTGTCATGTCGCGATATGGTGAACCTGTATCCTTAAATCGTCCGCTCTTAATTACCTCGACCTTAATACCAATCTTTTCCAGCGCCTCTCGTACGTTTACTATTTCGGCAATCACACCAATACTGCCAGTTGTTGTGCCTGGATTGGCTATTATCGTATCCGCAGCACATGCAACATAATATCCTCCAGATGCAGCAACACTCGCAAGAGATGCGACTATTGGTTTGCCGCTATCTCTAACTCTTCTAACCTCTTCGAAAATTTCCTGCGCCACAACAATGACGCCTCCCGGACTGTTGATTCTGAACACTATTGCCTTTATGCTTTTATTTTCACCAAACCTTTTAAACTGCCTTACAACTCTTTTGGAATCGTACATAATACCATTGAGTTCGATTACTGCAATATTATTTCCACCAGATGTAATAGATACACCTTCGAACCTCTGTTTCTGAGATATAAATGTTATGAGTAGCATTATTAAAAATATAGTGATAAAGACTATCGAAAGCCCAAGAATCAAATCGCTTCTTTTTGACACAGTTGTCCTCTTAATTTATTACTCATTTTATGATATATGAGTTTAAATAAATTTTTCCTAAAAGTCAATAATGTAATGACACTTAGTGGTAAATGCACCCCAATTTTTCATGATCATTACTAAAATAAAGGATTATTTGATAACCGTTTATTTCTTTGGAATGCTTTATGTGCTCTTTACCGACATGACGGTTTTCATGGATAGCCGTAAAATTTAAGGGGTCATATTGTGTAATGACTGTCTACAAAAGTCTTAATGCTGGATTGGTTTACTAGAAAATCAGATTATGACAGAGTCTTCTGAGCTTTGGCTGATATTTTCTGTTTTGAAGTGATCGCTGCCTGTTGCAATTGGTATTCGCATGCGAACAATTGTTCCATTTTCTCTTTTGTCAGGAGAATTTATGTTTGCACCAAAAGCGTTCAAGAGATTTTGACACACAACAAATCCTAAATTCTTTTCAGACTCTGCAAACACCTCTCTCTTATCAAAATATGGATCAACCACTTCATTGAGATACCGATCAAATGAGAAAACCTGAGGAAGGAAGATCTCGATCATAACATCCTTGTCGATCTTTTTTGTAGAGATTGCAATCTCTTTCACCTCTGTTTCCAGAATCGATTCATATGCTGCCTTAAAGATTATTTGTAATACGGCAGAGATATGACTTCCGATTGCATTAACCTGGGGCAGGTGGGGAGCTAGGGAGATTCGTTTTGTGAATGATTTTGAACCAGATGTAATGTCGAGGTACTGAATTTCCTGATGAAGGATTTCATTTATGTCCCATCTGGATACTGAGTTTTCCATGTCGCGAGAATTTTTATCTGATAACATCTTGATAATTGATGAAATTCTTTTTAAATCGGAAAGCGATTGAGTAAATTTATCATCTATTTTGGAGTTACTGTTCTGAACCATATTTACCAGTTGTTCAAAACCGTTTATATATTTCATAAAGTATTTAAATATGGTGCTGTTTAGACTGGCAGTTTCTTTTATCTCTTTTTTCTGAAACTTTTGAATCTTCATGGCCTTTTCAATAATCTCTTCATCTTTTGTGCGAGTCATGTCTCTTCCAATATGAAGGATCAGTTCATAGTTGTCCATCTCTATCCATTTTGAATTGATCTCGAGGCAAATTGTATTTCCATTCTTTGTTTTCCAGTAGGTCTCATATCTGGAGATATTGTTATCCAGCCATACCTTTTCATACAGCTCTTTTGGAATGTTTTTGTCCTGAAGGTCGATGAGCTTCATTGTTCTGAGTTCATTTCTCTTATAACCGGATAAGAGACAGGTAGCCTGATTGAATAGTAAAAATTTTCCGTCTGTAGATGTGATGAAAATAGCGTCATTTGCATTTTCTACAATTAGGTTGTATTTCTTGGTCGATCTTTCGAGTTCTTTTTGAATCTTTTCTAAATTGCTTGTAAGAACCATCTTCTCTCTTCTCAACTTTTCCATCCTCAACCGCTCTTTTCCACTCAGGAAACCAATGATAGGGCCAAGAAAGATGAATATTATCCAGATATACTCTATCTCACCCAAACGCATGAAAAAGAATCGTAGATTAATTGCAACCATTAATCCTGTAACTGTTCCTATAATCAAATTCTGAGTCAATGCATTAATTTTTGTCTTTTTCATTGCTCACCCCTGTAAATATCTACTAAAATTTAGTTTTACAACAATCGTGCCAGTTAAAAAATTTTATTTTTTATGTGAGTGGCTATTTTCTTCTTGACATTTTGATATATTTAAGTTAGAATAAACTAATAAAAAATTAGGAAATGACTGTGATATCATTAGTCTACATAAGAAGGATATCCGATAATCCAGAGGCAGATATTCTGCTTAAAAGATTGCATTCTGAGGGATTTTACAACCTGAGAAAAGTAAATATTGAAAAGGTCTACAGGCTGGAAGGAATAACCGGGAAGCAGACATTTCTGTTGAAACCACTGCTTTGCCACTCATTTGCCGAGACAATGTCTGAGAGTAGCGCGCTAAGGGATGAGGATGGACCAATTTTTGAGGTAGGATATCAACGGGCAGTAACTGACCCTGAGCTTCCTTCTGTACTGCATGGAGCAGCTGCACTGGGTATAAATGAACTGGAATGGGTCAGAATTGCACACAGATATCAGTTTGTTGGTATAGATAGAAAAACTGCAGAAATGATAGTAAAAAGATATTTATATAATCCACAGGTTCAGGTTATTATTAATGCTGACGAGGAGTGGAAAACATTAAAACCTCAAGGGGAGGCTGGTCCTGTTGAGCATGTTTCGCTCAAGTCTCTATCTGATGATCGGATGCTTATGCTGAGCGAGGAAAGAAGGCTGTTTTTAAATTTGGAACAGATGAGAGAGCTGCAGAAGATCTCGGCAGAGATTGGCAGAGATTTTACTGACGGTGAGCTTGAAATGTTTGCACAAACATGGTCCGATCACTGTTTCCATACAACATGGAAGAGTCTTGGTCTACTTCAGCACCTATGGGAAACCACCAAAGAGATAGATCATCCACTGGTAGTGTCTGTTTTTGAGGACAATGCAGGAGCGTTTGAATTTTATCAGGGGTGGGCTTTGACCATTAAGGGTGAGACGCATAACTCTCCAACTGCCATCAGTCCATATGGTGGGATAATGACTAAACATGGAGGCGTGATCCGTGACACTCTTGGATGCGGACAGGGTGCAAAACCTATAGGCGGGACAACTGTTATGGGACTCGGCGATCCCCTGATAGAGTGGTCAGATGTGCCAAAGGGGTGTATTCATCCCAAGACCATCTTAGCCGATTCGATCAGGGGAACAGCAGACTACAACAATCCAATGGGCATTCCAATGATGTTCCCGGTTTATAAATTTCATAAGGGTTATACTGGAAAATGTTTTGCACTCGGCCATTCAATTGGAATCATCCCACTGAACAGGGCAAGAAAGGGGCATCCAAGGCCAGGCGATTTTGCGGTATTGATAGGAGGACTGACTGGAAGGGATGGAATCCATGGGGCAACGGTAAGTTCTGGTTCCATGACGAGCAGGACTGCGGAGGTAGATTCTGCACACGTTCAGATAGGTCATCCGATAGAGGAGCGCAAATTCATGGATGCAATTCCAGTACTGCGTGATCGTGACTGTATAAGGGCAATTACAGATCTCGGAGCTGCAGGATTGAGCTCGGCAGCAGGAGAGATGGGAGCAGAGACAGGGGTATGGATAAATTTGGCATGGGTTCCTCTCAAGACAGAAGGGATGCATCCATGGGAAATATGGATTTCAGAGAGTCAAGAAAGGATGCTTCTCTGCGTACCTCCTGAGAAAATAAAAGAAACATTTGCGATACTGGATGATTATGAGACGAGAGCAACGATAATAGGAAAATTTACAGACACAAAAAAGTGTCAGGTTGTTTTCGATGATTCAGACGATCTTGATCCTCATAGACTCGGCGCGAGACCAGAATTAACAGGTGAGATATTGGTAGACATTGAATTTAAATATTTAAGAAAAAGATGCCCGCTTCCGCCAGTATCGATCAGGGATACTAAGATCAAAAGAGTTGCCGAGACTATTGATAAACCAAACTCAAAGGAGGAGTTGATATCTTCAATAAAGGCTGTGATCGGTCATCTAAATATATGCGATCAGTCGCCTGCTGGATTCCAATTTGATAGCACTGTTCAGGGGATAACGGTAATAGGCCCATACGGCGGAATTGATGGACGTATGCCTAACGACATATGGGTCTCTGCTCCCTTAAGGGGGAAACCATTTGGTGCAGTGGCAAGCATTGGATTTAATCCACTCTATGGCGATGTAGATCCTGAGGGAATGTCCCGACTTGTAATTGTGGAGGCGACTACAAAACTGGTAGCAGCTGGTGTTAGTCCCTCAGATATAGTGCTGTGTGATAATTTCTATACACCAAGGGTAAACGAGAAGGTAGCCGGAATTCTTAAGGGAATGGTATATGCATGCTGTGAGGTTTCAAAGGATCTTGGAATACCATTTATAAGCGGTAAGGACAGCTCCTCAGGCACGTTTATCGATGAGAGAGGCAGGAGGCTCGACATACCTCCAACACTTGCTGTTATGGCTCTTGGAAGAGTCTCGGATGTAAACAGGCTTGTAACAAAACCGTGGAAGAAGGCTGGAAATAGATTGATGGTAGCAGGACCTCTCACTTCACATCTCGGAGGGTCAATATATCTCGATACATTAAGTAAAAGGGGTGATCGTCTGCCAGAGGTAAATACCGATAGAATAAAATCATTTTGGAAAAGATTGGCAAAAATTAATCTTCAAAACAAAATCAAATCTGTTTCTGCAATATCAGAGGGAGGAATAATCAGGCGCTTATTTGAGATGGCCCTTGGTAGTCAGATGGGATGCAGGATAAATCTTTCTGCAATATCAGATTCGATGGGTCTTAAAGATCAACATATAGCATTATTTGCAGAGATGATAGGAGCAATCTTGTTCGAGATAGATGAAAAAAGTGAGATAGAGTTTGCAGAGGAGATCGAGAGTGTTGCTGTTGGAGAAATAATTCCAGAGAGGGTTTTTATCATAGAGACTGAAGATTTTTCTCTAAACATTCCTTTCTCAGAACTCCTCGAGGCCTGGGAGAAACCATTCAGAGAGCTTTTAGGATGAGAAGGCCAAGAGTATACATCTTATATGCTCCGGGAACAAACTGCCATGAAGAGACAGCAGATGGTTTCAGACTGGCAGGTGGAGATCCAGTAGTATGCCATTTAACATCAGATCTGCTTAATCATAGGAAAAGATTGGCAGAATGCGATATAATTGCAATTCCTGGTGGATTTTCTTTTGGAGACCATGTGGCAGAGGGTCGCATATTTGCAATAGATTTGATATATAGGCTAAAGGATCAGCTGATCGAGGTACTAGATAAAGATATCCTTATAATAGGAATCTGCAACGGATTTCAGGTTCTGGCAGATACTGGTCTTCTTCCTGGGAATGATGGCCCTGGGGAAATAGGTGCAATCATAGATAAAAACCTTTCCGCAGTATTCGAAAGTAGATGGGTTGAAATATATGCCCAGGAAACGAATTGCAAATGGACAGAAGGTATCGGGGATGAGCCTCTAAGAATGCCGATTGCTCACGGTGCAGGTAGAGTAATCATTAGGAGTGACTATGATGAAAATCAGACAGTATTTCGATATGGAAAGCCACGGGGAACAGAGTCCTATCCCGATAATCCAAATGGATCACCTGGTGGAAGAGCCGGCATATGTGATCCAACCGGTAAGATACTGGGATTGATGCCGCATCCAGAAAGAGCAATATATCCATGGCTCGGTTCAGAAGATGGACTAAAGATTTTTAAAGCGGGCATTGATGCCGTAAAATAGTTATCATGACAGATATTGGTAAAAATATATTTATCGGAACTGCAGGTTGGAGTTACAAAGACTGGTATGGAATAGTATATCCTGAAAATCCAGATAAGGGTTTTAAGACGCTCGATTTCATTGCCAATTTCTTTGATACAGTAGAAATAAATTCTACTTTTTATGCTCCTGCCAACTCTTTTATGGGAAATAGATGGGTAAGCAAGGTTGCTCACAACGATAGGTTTCAGTTTACAGCAAAACTATGGCAGAGGTTCACACACGATAGAACAGAATTTAACTCCGAAGATGTAAGAAAATATTTAGATGGAATAGATCCGATAGCCTTATCTGGTAGATTGGGAGCCATACTCTGTCAGTTTCCATGGAGCTTTAAGAATTGTGACGAGAACAGAAAATGGATTTCAAAAATAATTAATGGTTTTAATGATTATCCCCTCGTTTTTGAGCTACGCCACAGGAGTTGGGACAGAAATGAGACATATGAATTTTTAGATAGAATGGGAGTCGGAATTGTGGCGATCGACCAGCCAGTGATTGGAGAATCAATAGAATTCAAACCCCTAAGAACTGGAAATATTGGATATGTAAGGCTTCACGGCAGAAACTACGAGAAATGGTTTTCTACAGGGCAATCTGGTAATGGTAAAAAGAGTGATCCCTCTGCCAGGTATGACTATCTCTATTCTGAAGAGGAGATAAGAGAAATAGCAGAAAAAGTAATGATAGTTTCAAAAGAGAGTGAGAAGACTTTTGTGATTCAAAATAACCATCCATGGGGACAGGCTGTGGCAAATGCATCGCAGTTAAAGGCAGCATTAGGTGAGTCGGATATAAGAGTACCAGAGACAATGTTTAAAAGATTCCCAGAATTAAAAAAGATAGCTAAATTGTAATAGAGATGAGAAGTTTTGATATACTATTTAGATTTATAATCATATCTATATTATCCTTTTTTGTGGGGGTAATAATGTGCAAGAAGGATCGAGATATAAAAGAGATGGTTCCTCCTGCTCCCGAAGGCTGGAAAAGAGAGCAGGATATAAAGATATTTAAAGGAAAAAACCTTTATAAATACATCGATGGAAGTGCAGAGCTTTATCTATCTTATAATTTTAACAAGGCCGTAAATTGCGTTTATTCCTCTGCTGGCCAGCCAGATATAATTGTTGATATATTCGATATGACAACTTCGAGTGATGCCTATGGGGTTTTTTCTTATTCGAGAGACAGGGCAGATTCAACATTTGGCAGAGAGTCTCAATATATTGGTGGTATGCTTTCATTCTGGAAAGGGCGTTATTTTGTTTCAATAATTGCCACTCCTGAGACAGAGGTTTCAAGAGAAGCAACATTCTCTATAGCAAAAGCGATAGAGCGACGAATAGAGGACAGGGGAGAGCCTCCCCAGATAATCTCGCTGCTTCCAGAAGATAATCTGATTAGAAAAAGTATATTCTATTTTCACCATTATATATGGTTAAATTCATACTATTTTATTTCTGAGGAGAATATCCTGCAAATTACAAAAAGCACCGATGGAGTTCTGGCAAAGTACAGGGAAGGCAGTAAGAATCTAATACTCTTGATATTAAAATACCGAAACAATAGAAGAGCCATTAAGGCATATAGAAACTTTGTTGAAAGTTATTTGCCAGAGCTGGATTATAGAGTATGCATTAGAATAGAGGATGGAACATGGACTGCAGCGGCCTTGAAGGACAATTATATAATTGCTGTCTTTAATTCTTCGGAAAAAAGGGCTGCTATACTGCTCATAGATAGTGTAAAGAAGAAAATAATAGAATAAATTTGGAGGCGGCAATGAAAATATTAACGAGAAGAGATTTCCTGAAGAGTACTACCTCTGCAGCAGCAGCAGGGGCATTAATATATGGGATACCGGGTAAATTTGCTGCAAGAAGAGAAAAAAAGACAAGAGTTGTGCTCGTAAGGAATAAGGATCTTTTTGATAAAAACAAAAAACTGAGAGCA
>Ga0190360_1001331_pt1 | contig 12869 bp, 8 predicted proteins | sample 48721834_MG_FD_161271 | JGI IMG/M metagenome (GOLD analysis project Ga0190360, IMG submission 161271) | Hydrothermal vent microbial mat bacterial communities from Southern Trench, Guaymas Basin, Mexico - 4872-18-3-4_MG | ecosystem: Environmental > Aquatic > Marine > Hydrothermal vents > Microbial... | reverse complement strand
ACCTCCACTTGTGAACCTGATAGGAGATCTCCACCAGGGCCCTCTCAAAGCCCCCGGGGTAGTGCCTCTCAAGGAACTCCTTCAGTCTCATCTCCTCCTCTCCGCCCTCTCCGTTCTGAATCCTCTTAAGAAGCTCAAGGAACTCCACCTCCCTGTGGAAGGAGATCCCCTCGGAGATAGGGAGGGAGAAGGTGGTATCTATCCTCTCAAGGAGGGTGTTCTCACCCTTCAGGTTGAGGGCGCTGTCCGTGTAGTGGACGGCGTGCCCGTACTCCTCGTGGACCTGAGAGAGCAGAAGGTCAGAGGGAGTGGCCTCCTCATCCACCGTGTAGAAGAATATGTTTTTGGGCTCCCCGGTGAGGGTTCCCATGGGTGTCATAGCGGCGGTTGGTATGAGCGGGCGCAGGTATTCTGGTGTCTTCATGAGATCTGTACGGTAGCCTTCGGGGACCTCTACCAGATTCTTTCTCACAACGGGAAGGAGGGCCTCCCTCAGCCCTTTAAGGAACTCTCCGACCTTCTCCCCGGGGATCTTCTGCAGGGACCTCTCTATCGCAGGCACCTCCGGGAGTGCGCCGGTTATCTCGGAGATCTCCCCCAGGACGCCGGCAAAGGGTTTCATCTCCTCTTTCAGCCACGTGAGGGCCCTCTCCTCTATCTCCCCCGGGGCGTAAGGATAGCCGTAGAGGTTCTTTACGATCTCACTGTACTCCTCCCTCCTCAAGTACACCTCCTGCTCGGCCAGCAGTGGGTATATCTCCTCATAGGTACCTTTAAGGATCCCCACCATCCTGTACCTGTCAGCGTAATCCTCCACTCTCTTATTCAGCTCCTCCACAGCGACCTTCAGGAAAGGATTGGATGAGATTAGGCTGTCGAGAATGATGTAGAGCCCCCGTGCCTCCAGGTATGCAAGTATCCTTATCTCCGGGGGCCACTCGTCTTTGAGGATCTCCGAGGATGAGTCGAGCATCCTCCTCACCCTCTCCAGGAGGTCCGGCATGTGGTCCCCTGCCGGCCCCTCCAGCACCATGTGGTAGAATATGGCCCACAGGCATGTGGAGGGTATGTGGGGGGGCTCGGTGTGCAGGAGGGAGGTTTTGAAATTGTCAAGGAGCCTTCTTTCAAGCTCAGAATCCGCTTGAATCTTGGAGATCCTGCAAAGTGTCTCTTCCACAGCCTTCGGGGTCGGTATGAAGAGCCCTCCGGCACAGTCTTCTAACCCCTGTGCAAAGGCGCCTACTGGGTTAAGCTCCTTCCAAAGTTCAAACACTTCCTTCTCCATCTATCTCGCCTCCTGCAACATGAAAATCATTCCTCCTCTATAACCCTGTGCTTCCAGTCCCCTTTGAAATAGTAATACATGGCCACCCCGGCGGCGAGAACGTTGCTGAGGGCCATACCGATCCAGACACCGGTAGTCCCCATAGAGAGAGCGATTCCCAGAAGGTAGACCATAAGCACCCTGAAGAGCCAGAGGCGCGATATATCCATAACAAGAATCGGAAAAGTTCTGCCGGCACCCTGATACAGCCCCTCAACGGCGCTGAAAACCCCGAAAAAGGGTATCCCAAGGCCGAAGATCAGGAGGAACCTGCCTCCCTCCTTTATCACCTCAGGGCTCCGGGGTATGAAGAAGGCAACCAGCTCTTCGCCGAAGGCCGCTATTATGACAGTCATTATGGCGAGGAGGACGAAGGAGAGTTTCACCGCAGTTCTGAAGGCCTCCTTAGCCCTGGAGAACTTACCGGCCCCCAGGGAGTGGCCAACAATGGTTGCCATCCCCATGTCCAGCCCCATGATTATGATAAAGCCGAACTCTATGATCCTGTCCCCTACACCGTAGGCCGCTATTGGGACGGTGGAGTTGGGCAGGGTTGAGATTATTGTCATAAGAGCGAAGAACCCCAGCGCCGAGGAGAACTGCCCCAAAGCGGCTGGAGAGCCTATGTGGAAGATCTTCTTCACGTAGAAGAGAGAGGGCTTCAGGTGCCTCAAGTAGACCTTGAGGCCAGCCACTCCTCTATGGACGATGTAGAGGCTTATTGCAGTGGTGAGGGCCCGTGAGATAATTGTTGCAATGGCCGCCCCGTACACTCCCAGGGAGGGGAACCCGAAATAACCGTTGATCAGAACGGGGTCCAAAGCTATGTTCACAATAACGCCGAAGCCGTTTACGTACATGGGTATGAGAGGACTTCCGAAGGCCCTGAAGACCGCCATGAACATGTAGGAGAGAAAGACGAAGGGCAGCCCTAGAAAGATGATCCTCATATATTGAATGGAGTAGACCTCAACCCTGCTCTCCAGCGACATGACGTTAAGCAGATAGGGTGTGAGGAGAATGCCTGCGGCTGAGAGGGTCAGCGCAAGGAGGATGGCTATGATTATAAGCTGGCCAGTGGCGTGAGAGGCTTTCTCCACCTTCCCTGCCCCCGTGTACTGTGAGATGAGGGAAATGGCGGCCACACCGAAGCCGGCCCCTATGGATATCATAACGAAGATTACCGGCCAGGAGATCTGCATTGCTGCCACAGCGCTCTGTGCCTTCTCACCACTGCTCCACCTCCCCAGCCAGAAGGTGTCCGCCATGTTGTAGGCTACCTGGAGGATCTGAAGGACCATGGTGGGCCATCCGAGAACAAAGATAATCTTTAGGATGTCCCCCTCCAGAATCTCTTTCTCGGGTACCTTCATCGGGCCACAATGCACCTTCTCTATTTAATAATGATTCATGCTGAATTATCCGCAAGAGATTCCAAAACACCCTCTATTCTACAATATTTTTCCCAGGACTGCTCCGATCCCGTCAATATCGGTAGCCTCCCACCTCATCCTCGTCAAACTCCACGCCGAGACCCGCAACCACCCTGTTCACGAAATTGAAATATGAGGTGATAAGATTGACGTCCAGAATCTCCGCGTCCGTCAGGCCAGCCCTCCGGAGCTCCCCGATGTCAGCCTCCTTAAGCTCCTATGGCTCCTCTGTGAGCTTCAACGCGTACTCCACCATCTTTTTCAACCGCCCCGGAAGCGGGGCGCCGAGGGGGTTTTCTTTATCTCCTTAAGAAGCTCATCATCTTTCAGGTGATGCCGGAGGGCCTCCAGATGGTGTTCCGTGCAGTAGCGGCACCCCTTGGCCACGGAGACCGCCGCGGCGATCAGCTCCTTCTCTGCCCTGCTCAGCCCGCCTCTTGAAAACATGATGGCCATATAAAGGTCTATGTGAGCTTTTAGAGCCTCCGGATGCAGGCTCTGGGCCTTCATCACGTTTGAGATCTTCCCCCGCCTCCTTTTGATCTCCTCATAGACGTCCTTCAGCTTACCCCTCTCTTCGCCTTCAGGAGTCTCTTTGATCCATGACATGGCGCCACGCCTCCCTGTCAATCAATTCAAAATCAACCCCTTTTATGAAGAGGTTAAGGATAAAAAGGACCCGTAAATATTAACTCTTGTGCGTCCAGGGAGTCCTGGGGTAGGTTTGCAGGGCGCCTCCCTTCCGGGAAATGAGCCTCCGGGGAGCTCAGAGTTTATATTTTACCTTCCTTCTTGAGGAGCCCCTCTGCCCACTCCCTCAGCTTGTATTTCTGAATTTTTCCCGACTGCGTCATGGGGTAGGAGTCCACAAAAACCACGTAGCGGGGTATCTTGTAATTGGCTATCTTCCCCTTGCAGTATTCTATGATTTCCTCCTCCGTTGCCGTCTCGCCCTCCTTCAGCTTGATGACCGCCATACCCACCTCGCCATACTTCTTATCCGGCACACCTATGACGGCAACGTTTTCAACCTTCGGGTGGGTGAAGAGGAACTCCTCTATCTCCCGGGGGTAGACGTTAAACCCGCCTGTTATGTACATCTCCTTCTTCCTGCCCACAATCCTCACATATCCCCTCTCGTCCATGACCGCCAGGTCCCCGGAGTAGAGCCACCCCTCCTCATCTATAGCCTCGGCAGTCTCCTTGGGCTTCTTGAAGTACCCCTTCATCACGTTATAACCCCTGCATGCGAGTTCTCCCACCTCCCCGGGGGGAAGGGGGTTGTGATTGTCGTCTACGATCCTCACCTCAATGTCCGGCAGAGGTCTTCCCACGGTCTCCACCCGGTCCTCAAGGGAGTCCTCAAAACGGGTCATGGTTATCACTGGAGAGGCCTCGGTCAGTCCATAAGCTATAACAGTGTTCATCCCCATTCTCTCCATGGAGCCCCTCATAACCTCAATGGGGCACGGGGCGCCTGCCATCACACCTGTTCTCAAGGAGGATACGTCGTAGGGCTTCTTCTTCAGAACCTCCAGCCACTCTATAAACATGGTGGGGACCCCGTGGAGGATGGTCACCCTGTGCCTCTCAACCAGTCTCATAACCTCCTCAGCGTTGAACACCGGCACAGGGACCATGGCGCTGGCTGAGGAGACGGCAGCCGTTATGCCGATGACACATCCGAAGCAGTGGAAGAAGGGAACGACAATGAGCATCACGTCCTCCGGTGTCTGCTTCTGCACCTCCGCGATCTGCTCAGCGTTCTTCGTTATGTTCAAATTGGTGAGCATTGCTCCCTTGGGCTCCCCAGTAGTGCCTGAGGTGTACAGGATGAAGGTGACCTCATCCTCCTTCAGGTTCTCCACAGCCTCTCTGAAAGGAGTGTAACTGGAGTAGTCGGCACCGAGCTGAAGCAGCTCCTCAAAGTTGTAGATCCTGCCACAGCCGCTCTCCCTGCTCTCTCCCAGGCTGACCGCCCTCTTCAGGGTGGGCATCTTCTCCCAGGTCTCCTCAAGGATCCTCTCATAGTCTGTCTTTAAGAACTTATCAACGAGAACAAGGGTGGTGGCCTCTGAGTTGTTGATTATGTATTCAAGCTCTTTGGCCCTGTAGCGGGTGTTCATGGGCACAACCACCGCCCCCATTCTGGCGATGCCGAAGTAGGCCACTATCCACTGGGGGTAGTTCGGCATCCACAGGCCCACCCTCTCCCCCGGCTTCACACCGATCTTCAAAAGGCCCGCGGCGAAGCGCGAGGCCTTCTCGTCCAGCTCCTTGTAGGAAATCCTCTGCTCGTCGAAGAGAACAGCATCCCTATCCGGGTAGTTTTCAGCGGCCCATGACAGGAAAGAACTCAAAGTGTATTCCCTTTTCTTCTCGGCCATACAGTTCACCTCTAGGGGACATGCGGGTAATCCCATTTTATTTTATAAGTGTTTCACTAAAGAATCAGGGAAAATTTTTATCTGAAAGGGTCTGTGGGGGTGGTAGCAGGTGATAGTGTGGCACCAGGTGCAGGGACGCTCTTCGCTGCTTTGATCCTCCTCTTCAACATCCCCCTAACCGCCACCTCCCCTCCAGCTCGGGATCTTGACAGGGGGTATGAGTCCCTCTGGGGTGAGATGTACATCAGCGGGGGGTGGACCACGCTCCACATATCCCCTGATTTCACCTTCACCTATTACAGAGTTGACGGGGGGGTTATCTGGTATGTCCCGGGGGCCCCTCCCATCCCAGCACTGGTGATCCCCCTTGAGCTTGAAGGGGACATAGTGGATGTCGAGGTCAGGTACTCCGGGGAGACCTCCTCCACTCTCCCCGGTGGGGCCATCCGTCCCCTCCCCGAGCCAACGAGCCACTTCCTGCGTCCAAGGGCGGCCTCCCTTGAGGTAGGAGGAAGGTATCCTGAGGAGGATTACATTCTCGCATCCCTTGGGTACTCCCGCAGGGGGGAGAATAGATATCACGCCTATGCCCTGGTTCTCTTCCCCGTGAGGTACGACCTTCAGAAGGGCACACTGAAGACCCACTTCAAGGTCTCCTATCGCATCACTTTTAACAAGGGTCTCTCTCCCCTCCTTCTCCCACCCGCCGCCCACCCCCCCGAGGATGTCCTCCACACAGTCGTTCCTCCTCAGGAGGCACCTCCCGTTTACATTATAGTGACCCCCTCCTATCTCCTGGACGAGATGATGGAGCTCGCCCGCTACAGGACCACCTTAGGCTACCCGTCGGCGGTGGTCACTGTGGAGGATGTAAAGTCCCTCTACCCCTCCCAATCCCCCCCTCTGGCGCTTAAGAGCTTCCTCATCTGGGCCCGGGGGGAGTACCCCGGATTCAGATATGTTCTTCTTGCGGGGGACTGGGATACGGTTCCAGTGATGAGGGTGATAGACTCGAACCCCTACCCTGGCTACGACGACGGCTACATCCCCTCCGACACCTTCTACGCGTGCCTGGACTCTGACTGGGACGAGGACAACGACGGAATATATGGCGAGATGGGTGATCTGGGGGATATAATCCCGGACCTTGTGGTGACCCGCCTTGCTATAAACGACGAGAGTCTCTGGAGGGCGAAGATAGAGCAGATTAAGGGCTACGAGACCACTCCCTCGGTAGGCTCCTGGCCGGCGAAGGCCCTTCTTATAGGTGCTAACACACACAACGCAGGTGATGGGGAGGCTCAGTCCGAATACCTCTGGGACAAGTACCTCAGCGACGTCTACGGGACGAAGGTCCCCCTCTACGAGGGGAAGGGGCTTTCACGCTCAGCCATAAGCTCCAATATCGAGCAGGGAGTCGGGATGATAAACTTCGTTGACCACGGAGGGCCCACTGTCTGGTGTGACAATTACGGGATGGGGGTGGTGTACTCCAACTCCGACGCCACCGCCCGCAGAAACCTCCATATGGAGCCTGTGGTCAGCACCCTTGCGTGCCTAACCACCTGGTTCGACGACCCCTCCGGATGCAGTGCCCAGAACTTCGACGACTGCATTGGAGAGGCTTTCACGGAGAACGTCAACGGAGGCTCCACTGGATACGTGGGGTCCTCCCGCACCTCTGTGGGCGTTCTTGGGACAAACTCCTATCTTCCCTATGACAACGGACTTCAGGAGGACTTCGCAAGGGCCCTCACCCTCGAAGACCTGCAGGGTGAGGTCTTCACAGAGGCTAAGAGGCACTACGCAGCAAGCTGGGGAGGGCTTTTCAACAGCCCCAACAATGTTGAGGTGACCGATACCTGGCTTGAGTATAACTTCCTGGGAGAGCCCCTCATCCCCCTCTGGAAGAGTGAGCCAAAGATCCTCTCGGTGAATATCAATCACACAGATTCCTTAACCCCCACGGTGAGGGTAAGTGTGACGGATTCGGAAACCTCAGCAGCACTCCCCGGGGCCACTGTCACACTGGAGTGGGCTGCGGAGGGGATCTGGGAGCAGGCTGTAACAGACGGTAGCGGTGAGGCCATCCTCACCTTCTCCATCCCACGCTTCGGGGACATCAACATAAGTGTTAGAAAGGCGGGCTACCTGCCCTTCATGGACTACGTGACCATACGGGACACCCTCCCCCCGGTGACCTCCATAAGGATTCTCAACGGGACTGAAGGGGAAAACGGCTGGTACCTGAGCCAACCCCTCATAAACCTGAGCACGGATGAGCCCGCCAGGACCTTCTACAGGTGGGACAGTGGGGAGGATGTGGAGTACACCGGGGAGTTCGAGGTCCCAGAGGGGGTTCACTCCCTCTACTACTACTCCATAGATCTCTACGGGAACGTGGAGAGGGAGAGGCAGAGCATATTCAAAGTGGACCTCCACGACCCGGTTGTGGAGATAAAGGTGGAGCCCTCCGAGCCGGATGGCGAGGAGTCCTGGTACAGGACGGCGCCCCTTGTGACCCTCCTCCTCAACTCCTCCGTTCCCAGCGCCTCGGAGGAGACGATATTCTACAGGCTGGACAGCGGAGGGGTCACCCGCTACACCGCACCCTTCGCTATAGAGGACGGAGAGCACACCATAAGCTTCTGGGCGGAGGAGGAATCAGGAAGGGTCTCTGGCAGGATGCTTTTTGAGATTAAAGTGGACACCGTCCCGCCTAAGACAACCATCCGCCTTGACCCCTCCGAACCGGACGGGAAGAACGGCTACTACGTGACACCCCCCACCGTTACTCTCTCCTCCCCCGAAGGGGAGAGTATCTACTACAGACTCTCCTTGGACGAGGACTTCAAGCTCTACAGGGGGCCTTTCGCCCCTGAGGAGGGCTACCACATCCTTCAGTACTACAGCGTAGATGAGGCCGGAAACGCGGAGAGCATAAGGGAGAAGGAGATCTGGGTGGATTCCAGGCCTCCTCAGGTGAAGGTGGAGATAGACCCTGAGCGGCCTGATGGCAAGAACGGCTACTATACCGAAAGGCCCACCTTAAGGTTCTACTGCAATGATACCTCCCCCACCACTATATTCTACAGAGTGGATGAGGGCCCTGTGAAGACCGTGAAAGGGCCGCTTACGCTGGATGACGGAAACCACGTATTAATGATATATGCGGAGGACGAGGCGGGGAACCGCTACACCCTGCCCAGCATCCGCATAAGGGTGGACACCACACCCCCTGAGGTCCACTGCATCGTGAGCGGGGATGCTGAGGGGGGCATCTACCGCAGGATATTCTCCATAGACCTCTTCACTGAGGAGATGGGGGACACCATATATTACCGCTGGGATGGGGAGCCGGCGAGGGAGTACACCGGGGCCCTCAGGCCCCCCGGGGATGAGGGCACATATACCCTTTACTACTGGGGTGAGGACGAGGCGGGGAACCGCTGTCCGGAGGATGTCATGATCATCCGCTATGACAGCGAAGCCCCCCGGGGGAGCGTGGACTACACGGAGGAGAGAGGGGGGAAGGTGACCCTTCTCCTTGATGGAATAACGGATGGTATGGGTGTTGAGAAGTACGTCATAGATTACGGGGATGGGACTGTGAGGACGGTCCCGGCCTCGGAGAAGACCCCCACCCACACATACCGTAGAACCGGAAGTTACACGATCACCGTTAAGGCCTACGATTCCGCTGGGAACGAGGCCACCTTCACCGTGGGGATTGTGGTTGGGGTGATGGACCTCTACCTCCCCCACGTAATCGGCCTAATTCTCATTATAATTGCGGTCCTGGCAGCTACCCTTGTTATCTACCTGAGACGTCAGAGGGAGATCCTTCTGATGGAGATTCCCGAGGCCATACCCTTAGAGAGGGGATTGAAAGATTAAATTATGTGCGGTGTATTGGCTCTTGGCGCCGGGGTAGCCTAGCCCGGACCAAGGCGGCGGGCTCGAGACCCGTTGGTGGGCGACCACCACGCGAGTTCAAATCTCGCCCCCGGCGCTCCCCTTCTCTATCCTCAAGGGTGTGTTGAACCACACCTCCGTCTGCGGGAAGGGTATCTCCACTCCCGCCTCCTCAAGGGCCACCTTGATCTTCCAGAGGAGCTCCATCTTCACCGAGTACCACACCTCCACCGGGGCCCACACCTTGATAACAATGTTCACGGAGTTGTCTGCCAGCTCATCGACGAAAATTAATGGCTCGGGGCTTTTGAGGACCAGGGGATGCTCATCCAGCACCTCTTTTATAACCTCCACCGCCTTCTCTCCGTCATCGCGGTATCTTATTCCCACAACGTATCCGAAGCGCCTCACTTTGTGGTAGATGTAGTTGGTTATGGGGGAGTTGAAGACGGTGTTATTGGGGACCCGCACAAGAGTACCGTCGAAGGTCTTTATAGTGGTGGAGAGTATCCTTATGTCTGTCACCTCCCCTGTGGTCCCCCCCACCTCCACCACGTCCCCTATCTGAATGGGCTTCTCTGAGATCAGGAATATGCCCGATATGAGGTTGCTCACAACGCTCTGGCTGGCGAAGCCAATGACTATGCCCAGTATACCGCCTGCAACCAGTATACCTGAGGGGTTCACCCCCAAAATGGGAAGCACCATCATGATGGCTATGATGTAAATGGTGTACTTCACGCCCTTGATTAGCAGGGAGAGGGGCTGTTTTGAGAGGCGGTCCTTGAAGAAAAGCCTGATGTAGGAGGAGAGGACCTTGGCGATTACGGTGGCAATGAGGAATATCAGCACGATCTTTAGGATGTCCAGCACTGTTATAGACCCAATGACCGGGGTGTCCAGGATCATCACTCCACCTCCACCAGCAACTTTTTGGTCATCTTTTTGAAGGCCCCTGGACGGTAGAGCTCCGCAGAGGGCTTCATCCCCCTCTTCAACGGGGTCTCCTTAACCTCCAGCTTAACGATCTCTCCCTTCATCATGACCCCCTCGGCTGTCATGGAAACGAGGTTGGGCCCGTAGAATATCTTTATGTCCTCGGCTGGAATGGAGACCCTCTCAACGTTCTGCCACTCTCCACCGCGGTTGCGCAGTCTCAATCTGAGGACTCCCTCTTTTAATGGGCTCACTGGAGGGATCTCTGTGTGAAGGTCGCTCTCGTAGTACTTCGAGACCCTGCCCTTCTCAAAGTCCCCCACGAAGGTGAGCTTCTGTCGGGCCAGTGTGAAGATGTCCACCACCTTATACAGGGTCCCCGCTTTCACGAATACCCCCACCTCAACGGGGAAAACAAGGTATACGAGCGCATTCCCCCGGGGTGGGAGCAGAAGGGGCTTTTTGAATGAGATGTGAAGCTGCTGGGCGAGACCCCCGGGCAGGTTGACAGGCTCCACGGGGAGCAGTTTAACTGTGGCCCTCTCCCCGAGGAAGATGAGCTTCTCCACGCATTCATCACCCTGGACCCTTCTGTAAAGGAAACCATCCCCCTCCGGGGCCAGGCTGAGCTTGAGCCCCGGTATCTCAAGGGCGAAGGGCAGACGATAGGTACCGTAGAACCCTTTTGCCATAGGCCTCGTTATATCTCAACGGGGTTAAAAGGTTTTCTTACCACTTTCCGTGTTGCATAAAAAGATATAAATACCCCCGAAGACAACTTCATTACGATCTCCATGATGTGTGGAACACACCCGGACGGACAAGACATTTCTGGGGAGGCGGACTGGATGCAGGGGAATGGAATTGGGGAAGTGGCCCAGGATCTTGTGATTAGAGCCTTTGGGAGGCACGATATCACATTGCACATTTACGGCGGATGCATGGGAGGGGGTGGGAACATTGGAAGACATGATGATTATGTTGACTATAATACCCAAGCAGGGGACTTTAATGATTTATGGGACTTTAGAGACAACTTCTTCGCAACAGAAAGAGAAGACATATTTCATTATTGCCTATTTGCCCATGAAAGATCAAGTGGTTCCACACTTGCGGGATGGGGAGCCTACGGCTCTGATACATTTATAATCTATGATAATGTAATAAGTGATCAAGCTATGGTATTTATGCACGAACTTGGTCATAACATTTTGGGTGCATATATCGAATTTAGTGACCCTGCATGGAGTGGGGTAGATCCAGAAACGATAAGAAGTTGGTATAATCCCAATTTATCTCATTTTAGAACGGGGAGATATAGCGGTTACCCAACAGGGCTTGATCTAGATGGGGATGGGACAAATGATGTATACGATCATAATCCAAGTTCAAGTTATGTTATGTATTACATCCCAGAAGTAGGGTCATTAAATTATGCAACAGCTACATGGAATGCTATTGATTTAGTTGAATGTTTTAATTGATGATAAGGTGGTTAAATGAGGGTGATTACTTTAATTCTTGGAGCTTTGATAATATTGTCTATATTTATTAGTGGGTGCATTTTTGAAAAAACTAATGAAAATAGGGATTCGAATACAAAAGAAAATTTATATGAATATTTTGTTAATATTACCACGAAATCAGATGTGAGTTATGAGATAATTGTGCCCATTATGATCACACCATTAACAGCTGAGAATAATGGTAACATCTCTATAATAATGAATACTCTCACAACCCATGGAAATGCAAGTCTTGAAATTATTGAAACTCAGTATGGCAAAGGATTAAAGGTCAATGGAAATGGTAATGTCTTAATAGAATCAAAAGGAAACGAAAATGTTCCTTTTGCAAAATTATCTATGTTAAATGATTCCGATAATGATGGTTCGGTTGCTGATGAGGATGGTGATGTAGAATATTGGGTTTATATTAATTCCACGAATATTTTAGAAATCGTTTGCATAGAAGTGGGTGGAAGTGTATCTCATGGAACATTATCATCAACTTCCTTTTTAAGAATAAATGAAATAGAGAACAATGGATGGATGAGCATCGGGGGAACTCATGTGGTGGGTGCAGAATAATCCCAGCAAGCGATTCTACAAGAGTATGCGCATAGAACGAAGGAGAGGGAGTCTGGACTTGGGGTGGTTGCTGTGGGTGGGATGAGTACAAAGTTCAGAGATTCCGGCGATGGGTATGGCGCAAGCGATAAGGTGAATTTGAACGACTATGAAAACGAAGCTGTATATAACAGGATGAAAAAATCGATATGGAACAATGAACTATTCTGGATATTTGCAAATTACATTAGTAGCTGATGGCTGTTTAGAACAATCAAAGACTATTATCTCATACTCTATTATCTGTATAACCCGATTTTGCAGTTGATTAGTTCTCCCACCGATTGAACAGAAGGTTATGGCTTCTTGGGCACTCCTCTCAATAGCCAAATTCTGAAACTCTTCAAGAATTTATCTCCTCTTCTTCTCTCCTCTTCTTAAGGAACATCCACCCACCTATCCCTGCTCCAATTCCTATTGCTATTACAATTATGATCAGCAGCCAGTTAATCCCACCTCCACCTCCTTCTATCTTCACCTTTACCTCCGCTCTCTCTCCTTCACCTCCACTGTTCACCCCGCATACCCTGTAATAATACACCTTCCCCTCCTTTACTTCTCTATCAACGAACTCAGTACTGTTCACCCTACCTATCTCCTTCCATTCACCTCCCTTCTCCTTCCTGTATATCACGTACCCATCTATCCCTCCCCCCGTCCCCAAAGGCTCCTCCCAATTCAAATAGACATCTCCTCCCTTAACCTCCACCTTCAGGTTAACGGGTGCCCCGGGGGGGAAGTTCGT
>Ga0190360_1001324_pt1 | contig 12909 bp, 5 predicted proteins | sample 48721834_MG_FD_161271 | JGI IMG/M metagenome (GOLD analysis project Ga0190360, IMG submission 161271) | Hydrothermal vent microbial mat bacterial communities from Southern Trench, Guaymas Basin, Mexico - 4872-18-3-4_MG | ecosystem: Environmental > Aquatic > Marine > Hydrothermal vents > Microbial... | reverse complement strand
GTAGGGATGAGGCCGCCGGGGAAGGTGCTTGAGGTCCAGGATGGGGATGTAGTGGAACGTGGGGATGGTGTGCCTCTAACACCTTGAAATCCTTATATTTTTGTTGAAGAGGTGTCAAAGTTGGGTCAAACTCCATCGCGCTGCTCCGTCGAGGCGCATCTCGAGGGGGAGTACAATGAAATTCGCGTACATCTTTATCTCAGGCAGCTATACCCTGGAATACATTGTACATGTAGCAATGCGAAAACTTCCTTGTTGATCGAATGTTTGGTAAACTTTTGACTGCTCGTTAAAGAGAATGGAATGACGGCTTACAATGGCGGCAACGGTTAACGGGAGTTCCATCCATCCAGTTCGCTTGTCGCCCTAGAGTTTACGGACATCCATGGCGGCGAAGCTTGAGGATTTGAAGCCTCACACGCTGGTACGGGGCGTTTTGCCCGATGGTCCGGTGACCGTGGTGAGCGTCCAGTGGTTCGGCTCCGACGTCGTGGAGCTGACCTACAAGGACCCCGCAGGGCGTTTGGGCAACGTGCTCTTATACCGCGATGATGAACCCCGGTTGGAGATCGTGGAACAGGGGAGGCCGTGGAGTTTCGACGGGGATGGTTCCCTGTTCCGACTCGTCTCCGAAGCCTATCGAATCCGCCTCGCTTACCTATTTGACCCTGTACTTGCAGTGCATACCTCCCTTATCGAACCCCTGCCACACCAAATCACCGCGGTTTACAAGGCCATGCTACCTCGCCAGCCCCTGCGATTCCTGTTGGCCGACGATCCAGGGGCGGGCAAGACCATCATGGCCGGGCTTCTGATCAAAGAACTCCTCGTCCGGGGCGATGTCCAGCGGTGCCTCGTGGTGTGTCCCGGCAACCTGGTGGAACAGTGGCAGGACGAGTTGTACCGAAGGTTCCATCTCCCCTTCGAGATCGCCACCAACGACAAGATGGAGGCCGCTCGAACCGGCAACTGGTTTTTGGAGAACGACCTCGTCATCGCCAGGCTCGACAAACTCGCCCGGGATGAGAAAGTCCAGGAAAAGCTCAAGGCCCCGGAGTGTTTTTGGGATCTGGTGGTAGTGGATGAGGCCCACAAGATGTCGGCCACCTTCTCCGGCGGCGAGATCAAACGCACGAAGCGCTACCGCCTGGGGCAGTTGCTCTCCAATTGCGCACGCCATTTCTTGCTTCTCACCGCCACTCCTCACAACGGCAAGGAGGCGGATTTCCAACTGTTCCTCGCGTTGCTGGATCCCGACAGGTTTGAGGGTAAGTTCCGTCAAGGGGTGCATCGAGTGGACGTCTCCGACCTCATGAGGCGCATGGTCAAAGAGCGTCTCGTCAAGTTCGATGGCACCCCTCTCTTTCCCGAGCGAATCGCCTACACCGTGCCCTATCGGCTCTCGGATCTGGAGGCCCGTCTCTATAAAGAGGTCACCGACTATGTCCGGCAGGAGTTCAACCGCGCTGAGGCCCTGGGCGACGAAAAGCGAGCGGGCACGGTGGGCTTCGCCCTCACCATACTTCAGCGCCGATTGGCCTCCTCTCCCGAGGCGATCTATCAATCATTGCGCCGCCGGCGGCAACGCCTCGAGAAACGCTTGAGAGAAGTGGAGTTGCTCCACCGAGGCGCGGCGGTTCCGATCCCCGCGTCCCTCTCCCCGGCGTTGGACCCTGAGGTCTTGGAAGATCTGGAGGAGGCGCCGGAAGCGGAACGTGAGGCTGCCGAGGAAGAGGTCCTCGATCAGGCCACCGCGGCCCGCACTATCGAGGAGCTGCGGGCCGAGATCGCCACTTTGCGACGCCTCGAACGGCTCGCGTTGGAGGTGCGCTCAAGGGGCGAGGATCGAAAGTGGCGCGAACTCGCTAATTTGCTTACGGAGATCTTTAGAAATCCGAGATACATGCCCGACGAATCCAAAGATAAAGGGCAACGAAAACCTACCCCCTCCCCTCACCAAAAGCTGGTGATCTTCACCGAGCACCGCGATTCTCTGAACTACCTCGCCGATCGCATTTGCACACTGCTTGGGCGCCCCGAAGCCGTGGTCACAATCCACGGCCGCATGAGCCGCGAGGAACGCCAAAGGGCCCAAGAGACCTTCCTTCACGATCCTAATGTGCAAGTGCTTGTCGCCACCGATGCGGCCGGCGAGGGGATCAACCTCCAGCGTGCCCACCTCATGGTGAACTACGATCTTCCCTGGAACCCCAACCGCATCGAACAGCGATTCGGCCGCATCCACCGCATCGGTCAAACCGAGACTTGTTTCCTGTGGAACCTCGTGGCCATTGAGACCCGGGAAGGGGATGTCTATCACACTCTGCTGCGTAAGCTGGAAGAAGCCCGCAAAGCGCTCGGTGGTCAGGTCTTCGACGTGCTGGGCAAACTCCAGTTTGAGGGCCGTCCGCTCCGTGACCTCCTGATTGAAGCGATCCGCTACGGAGAACGCCCAGAGGTCCGCACCAGACTTCGCCAAGTGGTGAGCGACGCCGTCGACGTCCAGCGCCTGCGCGAACTGGTGGAGGAAAAGGCGCTGGTGCACGAGGTGATGGATGAGCCGAGGCTGCGCCGAATCCGGGAGGACATGGAACGAGCGGAAGCCCGACGGCTGCAACCCCATTACATCGAGTCCTTTTTCCTGGAGGCATTCCGGCGCTTGGGCGGAAGCGTTCGCCAGCGCGAGCACCGGCGGTACGAGGTCACCCATGTACCAGCGGTGGTGCGGAACCGGGCCCGCATGCTGGGCACGGGTGAGCCCGTGCTATCCCGATACGAACGGATCACCTTTGAGAAGGACCTTATCGCGGTGCCGGGCAAGCCCATGGCCGCCTTCGTCTGTCCGGGCCATCCCCTTCTCGATGCGACTATCGACCTGATGCTTGAGCGGTACCGGGATCTCCTGCGGCGGGGTGCGGTCCTGGTGGATGAGGGCGACACCGGGGATACACCACGCCTCACCTTTTACCTCGAGCACGCCGTCCAGGACGCAAGCCGCACGTCATCGGGTGACCACCGGGTGGTCTCTCGCCGGATGCTTTATGTAGAAGTTGATCAGGAAGGCAATGTGCGGCCCGTCGGCTACGCTCCCTACCTGGATTTCCGCCCCCTGCGGGAAGACGAGCCCTCGCCGGAAGAAATCCTGGCCCGGCCGGAGTGCGCCTGGATCCACCGGGATATGGAAACCCGTGCCCTTGCCTACGCGGTGAGCACCGTGGTCCCCGAGCACCTGGAGGACGTGCGCCGGAGGCGGCTGGAGTGGATTGAGAAAACACGAGCCGCGGTGAAGGACCGCCTAACCAAGGAGATCGCCTACTGGGCGCACCGGGCCGAGGAGTTACGTCTACAGGAGGAAGCCGGTCGGCCGAATGCGCGGTTGAATTCCCAGGAAGCCCGAAAACGCGCTGAAGACCTGGCGGCCCGATTGAAGCGGCGCATGGAGCAACTGGACCGGGAGGCTCAGATCTCTGCCGCGCCCCCAGTGGTGGTTGGAGGTTTCTTGGTGGTCCCTGCAGGACTGTTGGCGAAAATGAAGGGAGAACGACTTGAACCAGATCGGGAGGCCGTTGACCGTCAGGCAGTGGCAGCGCGGGCCCGGGCCATCGTGATGGAAGTGGAACGGCGCCTGGGCTATGAGCCGGTGGACCGGGAGTCGGAGCACCTGGGTTACGACATCGAAAGCCGCGATCCCAGAACTGGCCGACTGAGGTTCATCGAGGTGAAGGGGCGGGAGAGCGGGGCCGAGGCGATCACGGTCACCCGCAACGAGATCCTCACGGCCCTCAACAAGCCCGACAGTTACATCCTGGCCATCGTGGAGTTCCTGGAGGATGGGAGCCATCGGGTGCACTACATCCCCCGCCCCTTCCAGCGCGAGCCGGACTTCGGGGTGACGAGTGTAAACTATGACTTAGCGGAACTTTTGGCAAGATCGGAGAAGCCGAAATAACGCGGAGAATGAACGATGTTAACTACAATAGTAATTCGCAACTTTAAGTTATTTGAGGAAGTTGAGATAGACCTTGCTGAACGCGTTGTTTTTGTAGGACCAAACAATGCAGGTAAAACCTCAGCTTTGCAGGCGCTTACTCTGTGGGACATAGGTGTCAAACGTTGGCTCGAAAAACGAGGTGGAGGCCCGGTACCGAAAAAGCGACCCGGTGTGACCATAAGCCGTCGCGATCTGATTGCTGTACCTGTACCCACTGCCAACATGCTCTGGCGCAATAAGCAAGTTCGTCAAGGCCGGCGCGTAGGAGGCAAGACACGAACCCAAAACGTGTTGGTTGAAATCTACGCCGAAGGAGTAAGTGAAGGGAAGCGCTGGGTTTGTGGTATGGAGTTCGATTATGCAAATGAAGAATCCTTCTATTGTAGGCCTATGCGCACTTCCCATGAAAAACGCATGGAAGTACCTTCCCATCTCGCTGATCTCCGCCTGGCTTATTTACCTCCTATGGCCGGACTCGCATCCCGAGAAGACAAGCTTGAAATGGGCTCCATTAACGCACGACTTGGGGAAGGGCAAACCTCGCAAGTTCTCCGTAATCTATGTTGGCAAGTACTCCAATCAAAGGACGGTGAAATAAAGTGGAAACGGATTGTAGACCATATGGAAAAACTTTTCGGTGTTAAGCTTAACGAGCCCCGCTACGTTAGGGAGCGTGGAGAAATTGTCATGGACTACAGCACACATGACGGGGTTAAACTAGATCTGTCGGCGAGTGGACTTGGCCAACTTCAAACATTGCTTCTTCTTGCATATATGTCGGTATATCCAGGCGCAGTACTACTAATCGACGAGCCTGATGCACACTTGGAAATCCTGCGCCAGCGGCAAATCTATCACGTACTTGCTGAGCAAGCGTCTGAAACGGATAGTCAGATTATCATTGCGAGCCATTCTGAGGTAATCCTTAATGAGGCAGCAGGTCGTGATACCGTGATTGCGTTCGTAGGCAAGCCCCATCGTATCGACGATCGTGGAAGTCAAGTACTAAAAGCTCTCACACATATTGGATTCGAGCATTATCTCCAAGCAGAACAAAAAGGTTGGGTCCTATATCTTGAAGGCTCCACAGACCTGGCCATTCTGCGTGCCTTTGCAAACACACTTGAACACCCTTCACGGAAATACCTTGAGGATCCTTTTGTACATTACGTTGGCAATCAACCCCGGAGTGCGCAGGACCATTTTTACGGCATAAAAGAAGCAAAAAGCGATCTTCGGGGAGTCGCGATTTACGATCGACTCGATAGGGAACCCCCGGAAGATCCAAACTTGGTTCAAATGATGTGGTCTAAGAGGGAAATTGAGAACTATCTTTGTCAAGAGTCAACTCTTCTTGCTTGGGCAGAGGCTCAGGGGAAACGGGAACTGGGGGACCTTGGTGGGGCACATTGGCGTGAAATGATGAAAGAAACCATTGATGAAATCGCGGAAGCTCTTCGTAAGCTTGGAAAAGATCCGTGGAGTCCGGACATCAAGGCTTCTGATGAATTCCTAAACCCGTTGTTTGAGAGCTTCTTCAGACGCTTGGATCTCCCTAATCGGATGCCCAAGTCCAATTACCATACGCTCGCTCCCTTCGTGCCCCGAGAAGAGATCGACCCCGAGGTGATCGAAAAATTGGATATTATCGCCAGCATAGCTGAAAAAGCAGAAATGAGGAGTGGAGCAAATGTCTAAGAAGAAGCTCATTGAAGTTGCGTTACCGCTCTCGGAGATCAATGATGCCTCGGCGTATGACAAGATGCCGGGGATTGGGCCTCATCCCAAGGGGATCCACCACTGGTGGGCACGGTTGCCCCTGCCCGTGGCCCGGGCGGTGCTCTTCGCCTCGGTGGTGGACGACCCTTCCAGCCACCCGGATCGCTTTCCCACGGAAGAAGATCAGCGGCGCGAGCGCGAACGGCTATTCGACATCATCCGGAAACTCATGCAGAAAAAGCTCCACGAGCACCCCAAAGTTTATGCCGAGGCGCGGGCCGAGATGCTCAAGCACTGCGATGGGAAACTTCCCCCGGTCCTTGACCCCTTCGCGGGCGGAGGCTCCATCCCCTTGGAGGCCGGGCGCCTGGGCTTTGAGGCCTACGCCGGGGAGATCAACCCCGTGGCCGTGCTCCTCAATAAGTGCAACCTGGAGATCGCACCTCGTTGGGCGAACCATCCACCCGTCAACCCGAAGGATCGGAGAAAATTCTTGGGGACGAGGGGGTGGCGCGGCACGGTGGGGCTGGCAGCGGATGTCCGCTATTACGGACAGATGATTTTGGAGCGGGCCCGGGAGAAGATCGGGCACCTTTATCCCCCAGTAAAAGTAACCGAGAAAATAGCCTCAGAGCAGCCGCATCTCAAGCCGTATGTGGGCAGGGAACTTCCGGTGATCGCCTGGATCTGGGCGCGCACGCTGCCGAGCCCGGATCCCGCAGCCCGAGGCGCGCACGTGCCCCTCATGACCACCTTTTGGCTGTCCAGCCGACGGGGCAAGGAGGTTTGGCTGGAGCCGGTGGTGGACCGGGCCAAAGGCACCTGGCGGTTCCGGGTACGGACCGGCGAGCCCCCTGATCATTCAGCGGTGGGGACCGGGACAAAAACCGGGCGTGCGACTTTCCGCTGCCTTTTGACTGGCGCCACGATCACGGACGACTACATCAAGGAGCAGGGAAAGGCGGGTCGGATGCACGTGCGTCTGGTGGCCATCGTGGCGGATTCGGGCCGCGGCCGGGTGTATCTCCCGGCCACCGAGGAGCACGAGGATGTCACCCAGCAAGCGAAGCCAGCATGGGAGCCGAATTTCGTGATTCAGGGGACAACTCAATATTTAGGCGTCAAGCCATACGGGCTGACACGCATTTCACAACTTTTCACTCCACGCCAACTTACGGCCATGGTCACGCTGTCGGACCTGATCCGGGAGGTGCGGGAGGACGTCCGGCAGGATGCCCTGAACGCCGGCCTTTCGGACGCCGAGGCCGAGGAATACGCCCGCGCCGTGGTCACTTTTTTGGCGCTGGCTTTGGACCGATGTGCGGACTTTAATTGTTCGTTGAGCACATGGAAACCCAGTGGTCAGCAGCAAATGCACCTTTTCGTACGACAGGCAATCCCTATGGCATGGGATTTTTCTGAGGCTAACCTGCTTGGTGAAAAAGCCATATGCTGGAAGAACGCTGTGGAAATCACAGCTGATGCAATAAAGGCAATCCACAATGAAAAGCAGGGCCATGCCCGGCTCATCGACGCCGCCAAGCCCTGGGACAGATTGAGAGGGGTGTTGGTGAGCACCGATCCACCCTATTACGACAACATTCCTTACTCGAACCTCTCGGACTTCTTCTACGTGTGGCTGAGGCGTACCATCGGAGACCTTTATCCGGACCTCTTCGCCACCATCCTGGTGCCCAAGGAGCCGGAACTGGTGGCGGCCCCGGAGCGGTTCGACGGCGATCGGCACAAGGCCAAAGAACACTTTGAGCAGGGGCTCCGGCGGGCCTTTGCGATCCTGCGCGAGAAGATGGATCCCCGCTTTCCCCTTACCGTCTATTACGCCTACCGCCAGGAGGACGAGGAGGGCGAAAGCCCGAGCGGCAATCGGATGGATCGCACCACCGGTTGGGAGACCATGCTCACTGCCCTCATTGACACAGGCTTTCAGATCACCGCTACCTGGCCGGTGCGGGCGTCACAGAAGTGGCGAATGCGCGCCATGGATTCAAACGCCCTGGCCTCCTACATCGTGCTGGCCTGTCGGCCCCGCCCCGAGGAGGCGCCGCAGACCGATCGGCGTCGGTTCGTGGAGGAACTCCGGCGGGACCTGCCCGAGGCGCTTCGGCGGCTCCAGCAAGGGAGCATCGCGCCGGTGGACTTTGCCCAGGCGGCCATCGGGCCCGGCATGGCCATCTTCTCCCGTTACAGCCGGGTGCTGGAGCCCGACGGCTCCCCCATGACCGTGCGTACGGCCCTGGGTCTCATCAACCAGGTGCTCACCGAGGTGCTCTCGGCCCAGGAGGACGAATTCGACAACGAGACCCGCTGGGCCATCGCCTGGTTCGAACAGCACGGCTTTGGGGAGGGAGACTTCGGTGAGGCGGAACTCCTCTCCAAGGCCAAGGTGACCACGGTGGACGGCCTGGTGGCGGCGGAGATCGTGTCCTCCGGGGGCGGGAAGGTGCGGCTTCTCCGGCCTGAAGAATTACCCAAAGGTTGGGATCCGGAGCAGGAGGACCGGCCCACGGTGTGGGGTGCGGTCCATCAACTGATCCGGGTTTATTACCATGAGAAGGCAGGGGATCAGGCCACGGCAAGACTGGTTCGGAAACTGGGGTCGCGGGGGGAACTGGCCCGGGACCTGGCCTATCGGCTTTACGGGATCTGCGAGCGGCGAAGATGGACCCAGGAGGCCCAGGCCTACAATGCCCTGGTGCTGGGCTGGCCTGAACTTGTGCGTTTGGCCCGTGAAACCCTGGCATATTAAAAGGAAATAGTTGTGTCGGAGGATATAGTCCAAACGATAGTGAAGCGCATCGTCGAGCGTTTCCAGCCGCTGCGGATTGTGTTGTTCGGATCGCACGCACGGGGAGAAGCAGGGAAGTGGAGCGATGTGGACCTCTTAGTGGTGTTGCCAGAGGTGGCCGACAAGCGCAAGGCGACGGTGGAAATCCTCCGCAGTTTTCGGTGATGGTATATGAGCAATCCTGAATACCTGATGAAGCGCTGCGCTGGTTACGATTTGCGCGGGAAGATCTCGCGGAGGCTGAGTGGTGCCCAAGCGCGGGGTGTCCTGGACTCTGTTGTCCGGGACTTTGAGCGGCGTAACTTAGAAATGAGACAAAGGTTAATGGAGGGCGATCATGGCCATCACCAATCATGAGCGGGTGGGCAAGGCTTTGGAGCTGTTGCGAGCAGGGCTTGGGCCCTTCGTGGAGCGGGAGGTGCAGCATGCGCTGAAGCAAGGTTTCCTAGGCCCAGAGGTGCTGAGTCGCTTTATGGATGACCCCCTTCTGGCTCAGAAGGGCATCGCAAGCTGGGATGTGGCGGCGCTGCTCAAACTCATGTGGGAAACCTGGAACGAGGTCTTTCGCCATACCCTCGGATATACGGAGCGAAGTCTGGTTTCTGAGCTTCGGGATTGGCGGAACAAATGGGCCCATCAGGAGCCGTTTTCCAGTGATGATACCTACCGGGTGCTGGACTCGGCGGCGCGGCTTCTCACGGCGATTTCAGCCCCTCAAGCGGCGGATTTAGAGCGCATGAAGATGGAACTCCTGCGGGTGCGCTTCGATGAGCAGGTGCGAAACGAGCGCCGCAAAGCCGGGGGGTCCCTTATTGAAATGGCGGTCAGAGGCGGCCTCAAGCCGTGGCGGGAGGTGATCACTCCCCATCCTGATGTGACGAGCGGACGATATCAACAGGCGGAGTTCGCGGCTGACCTGTGGCAGGTGTACCAAGGCGAGGGAAGCGATGAGTACCGCGACCCGGTGGAGTTTTTCCGGCGCACATACCTCACGGAGAGCCTAAGGTGGCTTTTGATCAACGCCGTTCAGCGTCTCTCCGGCCTTGGCGGCGATCCAGTGGTACAGCTCCAGACCAACTTCGGCGGGGGAAAGACCCACTCCATGTTGGCCCTCTATCACCTGTTCTCCGGCACGTCTCCTGCGGAACTCCCGGGCGTGGAGGAGGTGCTGAGGGAAGCGGGCCTCAGTGACGTGCCTTCCGGTGTGCGACGTGTGGTCCTGGTGGGAAACCGGATCTCCCCTGGGAGGCCCTCGGTAAAACCCGATGGCACGGTGGTGCGTACTCTTTGGGGGGAGTTGGCGTGGCAGTTGGGCGATCGGGAAGCGTACGAACGGATCCGGGCCGACGACGAAAATGCCACGAACCCCGGAGATGTACTGCGGCAGCTCTTCAACGAATACGGCCCCTGCCTGATTCTCATCGACGAGTGGGTGGCCTACGCCCGTCAACTTCACGACGAACCCGATCTGCCCGGAGGCAGCTTCGACACCCAATTTACTTTCGCTCAAACGCTCACAGAGGCGGTCAAGGCCTCTCCTCGTTGCCTCCTCGTGGTAAGCCTTCCGGCATCGGAGAGTCTTTCTTCCACCTACGCGGATGTTGAGGATGCGGAGGTGGGTGGTCTCCGGGGGCGCGAGGCCCTGGGCCGGTTGAGAAACGTGATCGGTAGGGTAGAGGTCCCGTGGCGTCCGGCCACTCCTGAGGAGAGCTTCGAGATCGTCCGCCGCCGGCTCTTCCAGCCCATGACTGAGCCTGAGCAATTCAAGGCACGCGATGTGGTGGCTCGGGCCTTCGTAGAGCTTTACCGCACGCAGCGGGGCGAATTTCCTTCCGAGTGCGGCGAGGCGGAATACGAGCGCCGGATCAAGGCGGCTTATCCGATCCATCCAGAGGTCTTTGATCGACTATATGGCGACTGGTCAACTCTCATCAACTTCCAGCGCACCCGGGGGGTGCTGCGCCTCATGGCTGCGGTGACCCACAGCCTGTGGCGGCAGGGCGACCGGAGCCCCCTCATCTTGCCTTCCAGCATCCCCATCGACGATCCCAGGGTGCGAGCCGAGCTCACAAGGTATCTTCCCGACAACTGGGACCCCATCATCGAGGTAGATGTGGATGGTCCCAATTCATTGCCTGCACGGCTCGATAGCGAACAGCCCAATCTGGGCCGTTTCTCCGCATGCCGGCGTGTAGCACGCACGATTTTTCTGGGATCAGCACCTACCTACAAAGCGGCGAATCGGGGGTTAGAGGACCGGCGGATCAAGCTCGGGTGCGTGATGCCCGGTGAATCGCCCGCGGTGTTTGGCGACGCCCTACGGCGATTGGAGGCCCAGGCCACCTACCTTTACTCGGACGGGGTTCGTTACTGGTATGCGCCCCAACCCAATGTAACGAGCTTGGCAGAGGACCGCGCCGAACAACTGCGCCAGCAGCCCGAACTCATTAAAGAAGAGATTGAACGGAGGGTGCGGGATGAGGTGCGTCGGGCAACCGGCGAGTTCAACCGGGTGCATCCATTCCCAAAGTCAAGCCAGGATGTGCCGGATGACCTTGATGCCCGCCTTGTGATCCTCGGATTGGACTTTCCCCACACCCGCGATGGCGAAAGCCCGGCCCTGAAAGCCGCTGAGCAGATCCTGGTGTGGCGCGGAAACCAGCCTCGAATCTACCGCAACACATTGGTGTTCCTGGCTGCAGACAGCGCCAGGTTACGCGATCTGGACGAGGCGGTGCGCCATTACCTCGCTTGGGATTCCATCCTCCGTGACCGCGAGGAACTCAACCTCGACCCACACCAGGTTAGGACTGCGGAAAGACAGAAAGAAGTGGCCGATGCTATGGTTATTACACGCATCTCCGAAACCTTTCAGTGGCTGCTTCTGCCTGTGCAGCGGGACCCCCAGGGTTCTATGGAGTGGCAGACGATCCGACTTCGAAACAGCGAGCCCTTGGTTGTGCGCGCCAGCAAGAGGCTCGTCAACGATTCCCTGCTTTATGTACAGTTGGGAGGCACAGTGCTCCGCATGGAACTGGACAGGGTTCCCCTGTGGCGTGGTGACCATGTGGAGATCCGCCAGCTCGTCGAGGACTTCGCGCGGTATCTTTACTTGCCGCGGCTTAAGGATCTTTCGGTCCTCATTCGAGCCATACAAGACGGCGTCGCCTTACTGTCTTGGGAGAGGGACAGTTTCGCTTATGCCGAAAGTTTTGATGAAAAGGTCCAACGCTACCGGGGGCTGCGGGTTGCACAAAATATAACCATTTCCGAAAGCGCGCCCGTGGGACTAATAGTAAAACCCGATGCGGCTCGCCGCCAATTGGAAAAAGAGCTGGCAGAGGTGTCCCAAATAGTCCCCAAGGAACGGACCGAGGCTAAAGAAAGGGTGGAAACGCTGGATGAAAGAATAGCGGAGCATCCTCAAACAAAGGCAAAACCGAAACGTTTCTACGCCGTAAAAGACCTCGACGCTACAAAGGCTGGCCTAGAAGCCAGTCAAATTGCCGAAGAAGTGATCGCTCACTTGGTAGGACTGCCCGGTGCGGAGGTGAAAATTACCCTGGAGATACACGCCACACTACCTGAGGGAGCTCCTGAAGATATCGTCCGCGTCGTCACCGAGAATTGCCGCACTTTAAAGTTCTTGAACCATGAATTTGAGAACGAATAAGCACGATTTGGTTCATCCTGATCAAGCCCAGCATAGTTGGAGAGGACTGTCCACGTCCAGTACATCTCTGAAAGTGTGTGCCCTGTCAAGTCATCTCATCCCCTTCCTTCATGACCCCCCCTCTTCCTTCTGAGCCGCTTGGGCGGATACATCTCTTCGCCCTCTCTGGGACCCATCTTTGACACCTAAGCCTTGGATTTGATCCCTCCGGGGGCCCCAAATGCCCAAGGGATGGCATCAAGTCTTTTCAGCCAACGAAAAGAGGTCGATCCGAAACTTCTCACCTTCCCCTTCCACCTCAAAACTGGTACCGATGTCTTTACCCCTTACCCGACTTTGACACTTCCTCGCCCTGAATCCGGCTGTCGAGGGGCAAAAATGGCTTAACCATGCGGTGTTCGTCCGAAGACGGGTCCAGTGTGTAGTGCTGCGTTTGATGTTTTTGGGTCTTGACAAATGGGAAAGATTGTGGGATCACGCAAGTGCTGTGTTTGTCAGGACCAAGACCTACAAAAACAAGGACGGCTCCAGGAGGACCTACCTTCACATCGTCGAAAACGTAAGGGAGGGAGGAAAGGTCAGGCAGCGCATCGTCGCCAACCTGGGAAGGCTCGAGAAGCTCCAGCAGGGCCAGATAGATCAGCTCATAGAGGGTCTGGCCCGCTGGAGCCATAAGCAGTGGGTCCAGCTTCAGGCCAACTCCCTTGAGCCCAGGTGGGC
>Ga0190360_1001323_pt1 | contig 12919 bp, 8 predicted proteins | sample 48721834_MG_FD_161271 | JGI IMG/M metagenome (GOLD analysis project Ga0190360, IMG submission 161271) | Hydrothermal vent microbial mat bacterial communities from Southern Trench, Guaymas Basin, Mexico - 4872-18-3-4_MG | ecosystem: Environmental > Aquatic > Marine > Hydrothermal vents > Microbial... | reverse complement strand
GTGCCTCACGGTTATGTTCACGGCCGTTATATTGGAGTAGACGTACCCGTCGGTGCAGCGCACCTCGATGAGATGTGGGCCCGCTTCAAGGAACTTCGCGTCCAGTCTGAGGCGGAAGGGAGCTGTGCCGTTGGCCACCTTCCACTCCCCGCCATCCACCCTCACCTCCACCTTCTCCACCTCCCCGGGGGTCACGGTGGCGCTTCCCTTGACGTAGAAGACCCCGCTTATTGTCTCACCCTCCCGGGGTTCGGTGACCTTCAGGGTGAACTCCCTGGGGGTCCTTTCCACTTCCACTTGGAAGGTAACGGTCACGTTGACCTGGCCGTCGGTGACCACAACGGTGACGTTGTGCACCCCCAGCTGGTCAGGGGTGGGGGTCCAGGTGATGACCCCCGTGTAGGTGTCGATCTCCATTCCCTCCGGTCCCTCAGTTAGAGTGAACCTCAGCTGATCCCCAAGGTTGGGGTCGGTGGCGTTGATCTGAAGTCTCAAGGTCTTCAGGTCCCACGCGGTGACCCTCCCTGGCGATTCCACCTCCGGGGGGAGGTTGAAGACCCTCACCTTCAGGGTGTAGTTCTGTCTCACCTCCACAATCCCGTCGCTCACCCCGATGATCACCTCATAATCCCCCACATCCTTGTAAGTGGGAAGGTAGGTTATCCTCCCTTGGGAGTCTATCTTCATCCCCGGCGGGGATTCGTAGAGGAAGTAGGTGAGCACATCCCCCAGGTCTATGTCGTAGGCGGTGACGTTGTAGTAGTAGGTGTGTCCCACGTAGGCTATGGTGGGGGGAGAGGAGATTATGACGGGTGCATCTTCAGTGTTGTTCACAGTTATGTGGAAGGTGTGGAGAGAGGAGTCCTTCCCGTCGGAGAGCTCCACGGTTATATTGTGGGGACCCACGTCCCAGTTGGTGGGAGTCCAGTAGAGGGTTCCGTTCTCGTCTATCGTCATGTTCTCTGGACCCTCCACGAGCCTCACCGTCACCGGATCACCCTCCACATCCTCGTAATAGTAGCCGAAGGTGAACTGCTCGTCTTCATCTATGTAAGCTGGAGGGGAGCGGAAGACGTAGGGGGGGTCATTGACGGGGTAGACATGGAGCGTGAAGATGTTGCTGGTAACCTTCAGGCCCCCGGGGTCTGTGCAGACGATGTAGGCGGTTATGTTGCCGTACCAGTTGTCGTTCTCGCTTCCGTTCTGAAGATCCGCCCCCAGATATCCTTCTTCCGTGACAAAGAGCCTGCCCCTTGTGGCGTTGAGAAGGGTCTTCACAGTGAAGTTCAGCTCCTCGAAGGGGGAGCGGTCATCCTCGAAGTAGTCCCTCAGGTTCAGCAGGGTGGAGCTGTAGCCGTCCTCTTCAAGCTCCAGATCCGGTATCTCCTCGATAAGCCACGGCCTTGTGTCCAGCGTCAGGTTGGTGACCGTTATGTTGACTCCCCCCGGGCTCTCCGCCACAACGTTTGATGCTATGTGGACGTATCCATAAGGGTCTGATGGGGTGGAGGGGTTCTCAAGCACGCTCCGGACCCTTCTTGTTGCATCGATCTCTCTCTCCATGTCGTAGATTATGGAGAGGTTGGCCAGGCGATAGAGTCCCTCCGAGTGCGCCTCCAGCCTGAGGAGGAGCGTGACGAAGCTGTTCCCATAGGAGTCGGTCTGCATGGGAGGGAGCTGGTTAAGAACGGTGTTGAGCTTATCCTCCCACCCGCTCACAACGACTGTGGTGTTCAGCACAGAGGGGTTGGAGTAGAGGGGATCAGTTATGCCGCCGAGGAAGAGCTCTGGCCGGTTGTCTCCGAGGTCGGAGAGGTCCCTGTGCTCGAAGATTGTGAAGGAGCCGTTGCCCATGGGAGCGCCGGAGTACATGTCCCCCCCGGCGACGATGTCCACCCAGCCATCCCTGAGAAAGTCGGCGGCGGCGAGGCTTCGTCCCAGGGCCTGATAGGGCAACTGGGCCTGAAGGGTCTTATAAAGGGCGGGGGCAGCAGTCCCTGAGACCCCTCTGTAGACGTAGACTCTTCCATATCCCCCGCCGGCCCCCGGGTCCCCCACGGCGAAGTCATTTAAGCCATCCCTGTCGAAATCCCCCAAAGGAGTCATGCTGGTCCCGAACTGGGAGGAGGCCCCTCTGGGAACAGGGAGTATTGTGGATGAGGGTGAGTTAAGGAGGGTTGTGCGGTCGGCCCCCCACACCACAAGGACCCCCCCGCCGGTGTTCATTCCCACATCGTCGTAGCCGTCCCCATTTATGTCTCCCAGGCACTCAATGTTGTAGCCAGTGATTCCAGCGGAGGAGAGGTTGTAGACCACAGAGAGGTTGCTGTCTAAGGTAGTGTTCCCGAAGAGGACGCAAGCCTCCTCTGAGCCTAGGATGGCAAGGTCGTCGTAGCCGTCCCCGTCAAAGTCTCCCGCCGTGAGGGAGATCCCGTAGCGGTCGCCCGCCTCCCCCACAACCCTCAGGTCCGGGCTGGTGTCAGGGGAGATTCCTCCCAGGTAGATGTAGATCGCTCCCCTGTTCGTTGAGTTTCCATCGTAGTCCGGCGCACCCACCGCCACGTCATCGTACCCGTCGGAGTTGAAGTCCCCTGTGGCTACCGAGAGGCCGAAGCCTGAGCCCATCTCCTCCTCTCTGAAGGTGAAGGTGGGGGTCGTGCTGGGGGAGGTGGAGCCGCGATAGCACTTCACCGTGCCGTACGTGCTGCCAGTTCTTGAGGGGGCCGAGACGACGAGGTCGTCGTAACGGTCCGAGTCGAAGGAGCATATTAGGGCCCCGTATCCGAGCATCTCTCCCATGCTGCCAAGCAGCGTCAGATCAGGTGTGAGGTCTATCCCGCTTCCTCCGAAGAAGAGCTGGGCCCTTCCGTTGCGGTACATCACACCGTAATCCGGCGAGCCCACAAGGAAGTCCGTGAAGCCGTCGCCGTTCACGTCCCCAACGGCCAGGGAGAAGCCCCCTCTCTCGTTCCCAGTGAAGCCCTGATAGGTATAGGTTATGAAGGGCTCCCTTCTTCTCTCGCAGCTGAGCTCCACCTGGGCGGAGAGGACCGTGGCGTTCTTTGGAAGCTTCAGATAGGCCTCCAGGCTCCCTTCCTCCCCCTTTCCCAGGGTGAGGGTCACCTCTTTCGGGCCCCCGTAGAAGGTGTCCTGACGGCCCCACATTCCTATGTCGGTTCCTATGAAGCCCCAGAGGGCCCTTCCGCTGCCCACGTTGAAGGTGACGTTCTTAAGGTAGAGGTCCCCTGTTCCCTCCAGGGGTACTGGGCGGAGGGAGAGGGTGACGTTGATGGCGCTCGCCTCCCGGGGGATTATGAGCTCAAAGGAGCCGTTTCTCCTCTCCCCGGGGTGCAGATAGACGTTCTTTGAATACCCCTCTGGGGTGAGGGGCAGGGGCCTTCCCACGCTCTGGGCCCCCACATCCACCCTCCCCGCCGGCAGTTGCCCTGCAGAGAGGAGGACCAGCGCTGTTATCACAATACAGGCTAACCTTCCGGCTTCGATTTTCACGGTGATGCCCCCTGTTATAAGTGCCTTGGGCTCTCTAAAATCATGCCCGATATTAACCTTTCCCCCCGTAGAGGAGCTCCCTGGGGGAGAGCTCCCCGAAGAACTCCTTCTCCGCCCGAAGAACCTCCTCGACACTTCCGGCCCTGGAGTACTCCTGAAGGGGTTCCCTGTTGAGTTCTAGAAATCTTCCCCCCCAGGTGTAGATGGAGAGAACCTCCTCAGCATCTCCTTTGAGCCCCAGGATGTAGAGAGCAGCCGCTGCAGCTTCAACGCTGGATAGCTTGTACGGCCTGCCCCAGGCCGTGGGATTCGCCGCAAGAAGCAGGGGAAGGCGCCTGGGGATGAGATGGCGGGCTCGCCTGAGTTTGAAATAGGGCTCTGGAGAGCCTCTCCAGGAGAAATCGGCGATGAGAAAACCCCTTTTGATCACGGTCTCCCTCTCCCCGGGGAAGAGGACACTTTTGGCGAAGGGGTCAAGGGCGTATAGCCTGTAGGGGACCTCCGAGAACCTCTTCACCGCCCGGGCCAGCCCAAACCTTGCCATTTTCACTGATGTGCACTTCCGGGGATCATCATCACCGAACTGAAACACATATATTTTCACGCTGATCTTTCTTTCCCGGGGCATCTTATGATGAAAGAGGCGGGTGCTTATATAAGATTTCCCTGACATCTGCCACAAGAGAAAAGATTGAAAGTGGGCCCGTCCGGATTTGATTTGGAAGACTCCTCTGCTTGGGAGGTTCTCTCTTACGGACTCTTCCAACTTGTGCGTTTCCCTCGTCAAGATACATTTCAGGAAACGCACAAGACCTACGGTTCAAATCCGGTACGTTACTTTTCGTTTCTTATAAAACAATGAGAGGTGGGCCCGTCCGGATTTGACAGCGATGAAAACTCGGCAGGGAGAAGTCCTGGAGTCGTTTTCATCTAGCCTTCGCAGTTCCGCCGTTGCTTGTACATTTTAGGAACTGCTCAGGCCCTACGGTTCAAATCCAGGTCGTTGCTTTTCGTTTCTTATAAAACAATGAGAGGTGGGCCCGTCCGGATTTGAACCGGAGTCCATGGCTCCCAAAGCCACGAGGATGGACCAAGCTACCCCACGGGCCCCCGGGGGCTGAATTGATGCAAAGAGAGATGCCAGGGGGGCCTGTCTCCTCCTGCTGGCCCCGCCCGGCAGCTATCCCCCTTACTCTGACCACGGAGATAAACTTTTCGTCCTCCCTATCTTAAAAAGGCGAGAGGAGCTTCCCCCTGTGCGGCCACCATTCCGCTCCCACCCCTCACTACAGTGGTTTATCACCTCTTATTCCTTTAAAAGAAAATTTAATAACTGGAGGTCTCTATATACACCCCCTGTGAACTCTGCCCTTCACCCATCCGAGGTCTGTAATAGACCCTTCATCATCCAGATTGCTGAGCGCATCCCCTGCGCCCTCTCACCAGACCAATGGATTCATCCTGCCCCTTTTCCACCCCCTTCCACTTTCGTGGCAGTAACTACAGTAACCACCGAAGAGATTCTGCGAATGAGTTATTTTATCAGTATAAAGATAGAGATCTCCTCCCCGGGGGGTGATTCCGAAGAGAAATTTGGAGAATTGTTTGGAATATGCGGTAGTATTGGAACGCTCGATGGAGGCTTTAATGTAAAATAGGGCAGATTATTCCACTTTGGTGATATGATGCGCTCAAAGAAAATCTCCTATGATCGTTCACATGTACCCAGAAATTCCTGTAAAAAGAAAAAGTTGTATTTCCATTACTTAAAAAAGAAACGTAAATGGACAATCTTGATAATATTATTAATATCGGGTTATGTTGGAATGGAACTCTTTTTGCGCTTTAGATTGAACGAGGGATTCACAAATGATAGCATTATGATGCTATCCGCTGTCATATTAGCATGTATTCTAGCTTTCTCAGAGGTGAGAAGGTTATTCTATGAGTACCTCTATCTATCCCTAGAGGTCGTTGCTACTGAAAAGGGTGTCTATCTCCCTAATTGGGAAGAGCTAGAAAAGAATAAGATTATACTTCCTTGGACTAGGATCAGGCCAATTACAACGAAATACTATTGCTGGAAGGAGATTAAGAGAGTTTATGAGTGTGAGGACTATTATTATTTTCAAATCATCTCTAAGGGAGGAAGAAGAGTTGATTGCGTAGTCCCTAAAGATATCCTAGATGAGGAAGAGGAGTTTAAAAGAATGTTATATGATAGAGGGAAGCTACTTGGAGGGGGGGTGATAGGAAAGTCAATATATCAACTGAAGATCCCTTTTCCATGGAAAAGAGTTTCCAGATCTTTTCTATTACTGGATATATTGCTTTTTTTGTCTTCCATGGCTCTTTTTTGGTACACTACTATTTATAAGGCTAGGCCTCCACAATATTCTTATTTTATACTCTCAAACGTAATTATAATTGTCGTTATTGGATTGGTTCATCTTTATGTCAGAAATAATCTCCTCTATGAGAGGGAAATTACTGCCCCTTTAGTATACAGAATCACAGAAACCGAATTGATCTTCAAACACGGCCAGGTTGTTAGAAAACATCCATTATTCAATATAAAGAAACTAAGAATATCGCACACCAACAAATTGCTCACCATCAGTGCAGAATATGATGAGGAGAGTTTAATAAAACTGGGATGGATATTGTTTTTCAGGCCGCGAGTGGAATTTGTAAACAAAAAGGCTTTTGAAAACTTTTTAAAGATGGTATATCCAACGTTCCGGGAGAATTTGCTCACGCGCGTAAGAGCATTGAACCCTGACGCAGAAATAATTGAAGAACATGGATAAGGTATAGATGACTTGCTCATTTGTTTTGAGAAATAAGTTGGAGATTATTTCCAAGTGAAATAGTTACATGATGCTGTAGGGTGATTTATGTGTGGAACACGGTTTTCTGTATAAGGGAATCAAAAAGGGGCTTAATCCGTTATAAGGTGGCGGAAAAATAGTAAGGGTGGTGGCTCACTGAGAGAAAAAATAAATAAGGGGTGATGCCTATAAAAGAGGATGTGACGACGGCCATATATCCAACGGAAGTCCATAACCCTTCTTCTGGACTTGCAGCATTGGCAGATGGACTTCAATTATCAGTCCCAGCATGCTGGAGACCACCGTTAGGATTGTCTTCCACAGTCCCCCTATCTCCAGTCTCCCCCGCCCATCGCCTCGCCCCCTTCTACACAGATTCGAGTAGAATGGAAACCCCACCGGTAATTATTGATGATATTCCCCCATTAAAAGATGCAGATCGTGAGGGGTTGAAAATTGCGATAATCGGGTTCTTTATAGAGTCTATCGGGCCCTCAATCACATACATCTTATCCTCTAAAAGGTCCACAATCACTAGGAAGTTAGTCCGTGTGCTTAATATTTTAATTGCGATGATAAGTGTTTTTCTTTGTCTCTATGGCACATATCTTTCTACTAAACCAGGACGGATTGATAAGATTCCAGGCATAGGAGGCAAAATAGGTGAACTAATTAAGATATTCTTAACAACCTATCCAGCATGCAGATTAGCTCAAGCGATGAGTTGATATCATGACGCTGAGATATGATTACTCTAACGACAAAAGAAGTGTATTAAGAAAGAGGAAAGCTTATTATGCCTATATAAAGGCTAAAAAAAAGCTGATTATGAAACTTGCCCTTTTCACAATATTTCTTGTTATATTGAGAGTTCTCCCATATATCTTAACAGTTATGGATATTGAGGATGAGTCAATATTAAAAAGGGAGTTTAGAATGTCAAACATCTTATGGGTTATTATTGTAATCTTAGCTTTTGAACTAACATACACCTTGATGAAACTTGAATATTATGCTTATAGATACCAAACCCTAGACGTGATTATAGACGACAGAGGGATAACACTCCCAGACTGGGATTTTTCAACTAAAACTCAATTGTTTTTACCATGGGGACAGTGTTTACCTACCAAAACAAAACTCTACAAATGGGATAAAATTGAAAGAATATATTATGACAAAGAAAACCAGAAATATAATTTTGTGATAAGATCTGACAATCATGAGGAATCTAAGGTAATAAGGGTTCCACTCAATATTATTGATAACAAAGAAGAGTTTGATAAAGTGTTGAGAAAGTCTGGAAAATTTTCATTGCTGTATTAGACCTAGAGGAATCATATACGAAGGAGAAATTAAGATGGTAACTAAACATCTTAAGAGATGCGTATACGAAGAAGATACAAAAGAGTATTTAGACTATATTATAGTGCAAATGAATAAAGAAGATAAAAAACAAGGAAGAAAGGAGTTCACCAATGGAATTGTATGTTTTGCTATGGTTATTCTCATTTTTATTGGTATACTGGTTTATCTAACAATAATGTCTAAGAGTATGAAATACACACATCCGCTATTTTACTTTTCATTGATTATTTTAATATTCTTATTATACCTTCTGAAAGAAGATCTCATAACGCTACTTACTACTGATAAGTTAAAGATTTATTCGGAGGGAATCTCCCTTCCCCGAAGAACATTTTCGGAGTGGTTAAAAGGGAAGGAGCATTTCATTCCATATAAAGACATCAAAGAGATTGTTATAGAGACGCATTATAGAACTGGTCGTCCATTGCGGGTTAAGATTGTTAAGAAGGATGGGACGGTAGAGACGCTGGGAGCCTCGTGGTTTTTGGATTTGGATGAGTTCAAGAGAGTGATAGACCGTCAAGGAAAGGTTGAGATCAGAGAGGTAGAGAGGTTTGTCTTTTGAGTCTCTCAAGACATGCTGAGAAGAGACCTATAATTTCTTGTGCTTTTAGCTCTTCTCGTCAACCGCTGTATATCTCCATGTTCATAAGAAGGGTCTGACAGATGTCAACAAGAGTTCCGTAGGGGGTGCGATAGAGGTAGTATGAGGGGTCCATCCTTATGGCGGAGAGCATGGCATCTATTGACCTCTGAGCGCTGGAAAGGTCCCTGTTCTCCACGCTCTGGGTGAACATTGTGAAGGCCCCGGAGAACCTCTCAGGGACATCGGAGGTGGCTATGTCCTCCGCAAGCATCTTCAGCTTCGTGAGCATCTTGTCCATCTGTCCCCGGAAGGAGTAGTATAGGCATCTCCTTGCGGTCAAGAAGTGTCTCCAGTGAAGCGAGTGGAAGTTCCTTGAGTAGAGGGAGCGGTAGACCCTCTCGTACAGCTCCTCGTCAGAGATCCTCTGGGCGATCTCAAGGAGTCTAAGGAGCGTGGCGTTGATGACGTAGCGGTCCTCCTCCCTCTCCCGGGAGAGCTTCCACGCCTCAAGAAGACAAATTAAGGCATCCTCCGTTCTGCCCTGAGTGATGAGCGCCTCCCCCCTGAGGTAGAGGTCCTCAACCCTTCCCCCCTCCAGCAGGCCCCTCTCGTAGAGGTAGAGGAGGGGCTCCCGCATCCCCTCCTGCCAGAGGCTGTACATAGCCAGTCTCTTCGCCTCTTCGCTCTCCCCAATCTCCGTAAGAAGCTTCAGCAGCTCACTGATCTCAATGGCCACCTTTGACCTCTCAATGCCAGGGCGCTCCTCCCCCCATCTGTATATTGTGCCCTGCCAGAAGCGCATTTCCTCGTCGTTCAGGGCGGGGGCATCCTTCTTGAGCCTCTCCACAAGGAGCTTTATCCATTTCCTTTTCAGGTCCTCCTCCTGGGGTCTCTCCTTGAGCAGCCCTTCCACGAATTCATGAAGGCGGAGCCCTCCCCCCTCATGAACCAGAAGCCCTCTGATCAGGAGGTCCTCCACCTCGCCCATGTCCAGCCCGAAGTGGTCGGAGACCTCCTCCCTCCCTATGGGGACCGTTGAGAGGGTCAGCGCATGAAGGAGCTGCCTCTGCCCATCGCTTAGGCCCCCCAAGATCTCCCTGTTCAGGAAATCTTCCATCTTGCTTATGTCCCTTTTTACGTCCACCTGCAGGGGTCTGTTCCTCAGAAGCTGCAGTGCCAGAGGATGTCCCCCTGTTGCCTTGAGCAGCTTATCCACTGCCTCGTAGTCAAGCTCCCCCCCTGAGCTGCTTTTGAGGAGCAGCTTCGCCTCTTCCTCCTTCAGTCCTTTAAGGGTGATGAGCTTCACCCTCCCCCGCACCTCCTCGTCCCTCAAGTCGTAGAAATCGGGTCTCTCCCGGCTTATGACCAGAACAGTGAGGTTCTCCCACTCCGCCAGGCGGTCCTTCACCGCCCTCAGGAAATCGTCCACCTCCTTGGGGGCCCTGTGGAGATCGTCGAAGGCAAGCACCGCCCCCCCCTTCCCATTCAGGAACTCAAGTATGGAGAGCGCCTCGTTCTGCGCCCCCTCAACGTTCAGGTAGAGATTGGAATACTGGATGATCTCCTTCCTCTCTTTGAGGAACCTCTTTAAGTTCTCCACGACCCAGTCCAAATCTGTCCAGCTGTCAAGCTTCAGGTAGAAGACGTCCCTCTTTGCGCCCACCTCCTCCAGGACCCTCAGGGCCAGGGAGGACTTCCCTATACCGGCCACTCCCACCAGACAGACCATCAAGCCCCCTCCACTGCTCAAGAGGTCCAACAGAGCCCCCCACTCCTCCTCCCTTCCGACAAAGACCTCCGGTCCCTCCATCAGAGGGTTGAAGTACTGGACGGTCTCCCTCCCCTCCTCTACACCCACGTATATCATCCCCTCGTTTATCCCCTCAAGGACGCTCCCCACGGGGATGTCAGAGGAGAAGAGCTCCCTCACCGTCATTAGGCGCTCTTCCTCGGGGGTTTTGACCAGGATCTTTCTGTCCTTCACCTCTTCGAAGAGTCTGGCCGCCCTCTCTATCCCCCTGTCGGTCAGAACGTAGACCTTCCTTCTTCTCCGAAAGTGCTTGACGTGCGCCAGAAGCGACTCGATGTATCCCTCCTCCTCAAGGCTCATTAGCGCCCGGGGTATGGCGCTTCGCTTCAGCTTAAGACCGCTTGATATCCCCTCCTGGGTCAGCCCCGGGGGCGCCACCATCTTGGGGTCCACGTTGCGGAAGCGGAAGAGGTAGAGAAGGATTCTATCCTTCACCGTGAGCTTTTTTCTCCCTCCGGCCATTATACCTCTAATTTGCCACAATGTTTTTAAAAGTTTTCTTCATCAGAAGCCCTGCATGAGCGAAAATCACTCCCGGGAGCTTTTAGAGAACACTTTTGGGGGCAGTCCCCCGACGGGCTGCCTCTACTGTGATAAGGGGGCCAAGCTTGTCATATACGTAACAGGCCTCTGCAATCAAGGGTGTTTTTACTGTCCCCTCTCGGAAGAGAAGAAGGATAGGGATGTGGTCTTCGCCAATGAGGCTAGAGCGGAGAGCCTGGATGATATCTTGATGGAGGCGAGAAGGATGAGGGCCCTCGGGGCTGGGATAACGGGGGGTGATCCGCTCCTTAAGCTGGAGAGGGTGGTGGATGTGGTGGAGGCGCTGAAAAAGGAGTTTGGGGAGAGCTTCCACATACACCTCTACAGCGCTGGGCTCTATCCTTCGGAGCACTTCAAAAGGATAAGCGAAGCGGGGGTTGACGAAGTGAGGTTCCACCCTCCCGTCGATATGTGGAGGTACTTCCACCCCGCCCTGAAGGAGAGGCCCGAGTACGTGAAGAGGTACATGGAGATGATAGATGCCGCAAAGGAGGAGGGGATGGATGTGGGGATGGAGATACCCTCGGTGCCGGGGGAGGAGGAGGGAATGACGGCCATTGTGGAGTACGCCTTCAGTACCGGTCTGGGTTTTGTGAACATAAACGAGCTTGAGGTCTCCCACACCAACGCCGAGGAGATGATGAAAAGGGGCCTGTACCCCCTGGAGGACTCCGCCGCTGTGGAGGGGAGCAGGGAGAGCGCTCTTGAGGTGATCCAAAAGGCCCTCTCATCCCCCGGGAGGGGGGAGGGTACCACTGTGCTTCACTTCTGCTCAGCCTACTTTAAGGACGCTGTGCAGCTCAGAGAGAGGCTGAAGAGAACCGCCGAGAACGTTGCCAGGGACTTTGAGGTGGTGAGCGAGGACGGCACACTTCTTCTGGGGATCATAGAAGACATAGGGAAGGAGGAGGCCCTAGAGCTGGCCGAGAGGTATGAGATCCCGGGCAGGTTCTACAGTATAGACGTGCAGGGGCGGAGGATGGAGATAGGGGCTTGGATACTTGAGGAGATAGCCAGTGAGATTCCCTACAGGGCCTATTTCATCGAGAGGTATCCCACAGCGGACGGGCTCGAAGTGGAGAGGACACCCCTTAACTGAGGTGAAGGCGATGAAGAGAGTGGGAGTTATCGGGCTTCAGGGGGACGTTGAGGAGCACATACTTCAAACCAGGAGGGCGGCTGAGGAGGCGGGGGAGTCGGTGGATGTGAGGTGGGTGAGGAGCAGGGAGGAACTTGAAGACTTAAACGGGATCATCATCCCCGGGGGGGAGTCCACCACAATATCCAGGCTCATAGACAAGTTCAGGATGAGGGATGAGATCTTCAGGATCAGGGAGGAGGGAGGGGTGATAATGGGGACCTGCGCCGGCTGTATAATCCTTGCTGCGGAGGGGGATGAGACCGTGGAGATTAAGGGGGTCAGGCTGCTCAAGATGCTGGACGTGAAGGTGGACCGCAACGCCTTCGGAAGACAGAGGGAGTCCTTCGAGGCCCCCGTGCACCTGGTGCTACCCCCCACCGGAGGCTTTGGGGGCTGGGAGGGGGACTTCCCCGGGGTTTTCATAAGGGCCCCCAGGTTCATCAGGGTGGGGGAGGGGGTGGAGGTGCTGGGATGGCTCGGGGAGGAGCCTGTAATGGTGAAGGCGGGGAGAGTACTCTCTCTCACCTTCCACCCGGAGCTCACCGAGGAGACTCTTCTGCACCGCTACTTCCTCTCGCTGATGGACGAATAAACGTTTTTAGCCTCTCTTCTATTCACCTCCTATGGAACCTTTCGAACTTCCTTTTGGAGAGGGCAGATTGAGGATCAGCCCCAGTAAGATCATAGGCCTGGTGAGAACATACCCCTCCCACGCTGCGGAGATGGGCTCGGGGAGACCGGAGAGGCTCTGGTTTTTCTTGAAACCCCCCTCATCCCTTCTCCCTCCGGACTCCACCATACTTCTTCCCCCCTCGGTAGGGGAGGCGCACCACGAGGTGGAGCTGGCGGTGATCGTTGGGAGGAGGGGGAAGGATATCAGAAGGGGGGAGGGGTTGAATCACATTCTGGGATACACAATTATGCTGGACATAACGGCTAGAGAGCTTCAGGCGGAGGCGAAGAGGGAGAGGATGCCCTGGGGGGCCCCCAAGGGCTTTGACACCTTCGCACCCCTGGGGCCCAAGGTGGTGCCCCGGGATGAGCTGGACCCCGGGGACCTTGAGATAGGGCTTAAGGTGAACGGCCAGGTGCGGCAGAGGGGGAGGACCTCAGAGATGATTTTCACTGTG
>Ga0190360_1001322_pt1 | contig 12921 bp, 9 predicted proteins | sample 48721834_MG_FD_161271 | JGI IMG/M metagenome (GOLD analysis project Ga0190360, IMG submission 161271) | Hydrothermal vent microbial mat bacterial communities from Southern Trench, Guaymas Basin, Mexico - 4872-18-3-4_MG | ecosystem: Environmental > Aquatic > Marine > Hydrothermal vents > Microbial... | reverse complement strand
ACAATCACGGTCGTTCCAGCCCAATCAAGTATCTCCTGAATAATTTCAGATGATGGATTTAAAAGACTCAATGTTTCATTAAGATAGAAATAATGCCCTAGTCTAAACGCTGGTTTATCCATAAAGACCATGAGTTCATTACATGGTGGTAGGTGTTCATCAGGTACACCAGCTATCCATGCTGCAGTACGTCGAAGAATCCACCAATTATGACTCATATTCATTGGTGTCCCCACCCAATCATATACAATACGTGGTACTAATCCAAAACTTGCATAGGTTGGAGGACGCCCAAATCTTTCATATAGCGTACCATTAACTATTAATGGAATTTCAGCATGAGACGAATATAAAACAATTTTACCACTGTTATTATAGGTTGTAGCTACTGCACAATATTGACCAAGGATATCTACTTTAACTTTTTTAATTGGAATCCAACCAGGCAACAAACCCTTAATGTACCAGTAAATTGGTTTTGTCTCCATAAGATCCTCGCTGTAGGTTAACAACGGAACAATTTCTCCAAGTTTTGGATCAGAACAATTCGCTAAATAAAGACCAGGTCCACCACCATATGTAAGATTAATAGAATCATCGGGATAAACCTTAAAAATTGGATTTGACGTTGTTTTATTAACAGATACCTCTATAGGAGGGAGATAATTTACGGATCTAAGACAATATTGCAACTCGCCAAACCAATCCTCATTTGAATAAACATTAGCTATTTTAAGAACACCTCTATTTGCAAATCTATGAAACAATCCATTGGCCTTTTCAAAACCCATAGAAGCTAAAGTAGCACCAGCACAGGAACCAATATATCCACCACCATCAGATAAGAAATCTTTGATATTTTTCCGGATTTTATTGTTCACACAATCCCTAATATAGCTATTGTAATTTGCTCCAACAATTAACAGATCATAATTATCAGTGTTCAAAGGTTTATCGCCAAACCCCGCTACTTCATCAAGTGTCAATTCTCTAATAGTAAATTTATATAAGGTATCATTAGCTATCCAACTGTAATTAAAAATAAGACCAAAAAGTTCCTCACAATTGGATAACCTAGGATATTGTGCAATACTGATGATTACTTCACGAGTTTTATTTTCACAAACATCATATACTAGATTATCTAAGGAATGATAAACACTATAAGAAATTACAACTGGACTTTCAATAAGCAATAGCAGCATTATTAAGACACTTATTTTTGAAATAATTTTATTTAATTTCATATATATTTATATATAAATTTTAGTATTTATATGTTTCCATACAATAGGCGAGTGCTGTTACCTTAACGGAAATAAAGAAGGGAAATGATTGATTTTTGAGACTCCTCTGTACAACTCGTGACAAACAACAAGTAAGAACAAAATTATCCTTGAATACCATCCCGCAGCATTGCTTTTTCTAGAAGGATTCCTCTCTTCATTATATGGTCCTAAATCTGAACCCCCTAGTAATTTAAAGGTTGCATTCAATAAAATTGTTTCCTCATCATTTTGGGCACCATTGATGTTATTTTGAATAATGTTATAGTGAGCAACATTTCTTCCACTCTCGAACGCCATCCCTCCATTTATTTTAATACCATAACAATAACGCTAAAACTTGAAAATGAAGATCTTAGTTCTAACCAGGATTACTATGCATTATCGACATATGAATACCTGCAAAGCTCAATAAAACCTTATCTTTCTTTTTAACAGACAAGGTTTCCATTTTTTCAATATAAAAACAAACAACAACATAACAATTGAAACAATTGATAATATAAAACCAAGACCTGGACCCCAACTACAGTTAAGAGTTATAGATTCAGCAACACCAGGTAGAGTAACATCAATATCACCACTTCCACTAAAACCACCAACACCAATCATAGTAATCTGAGACATCACATAGTAGAAAACAAGAATAGTAACAAGTAATAAAACAAAACTAATAGATGATAAAAACATTGTAAACCTGTTAAACCTGTTTTTAGTAAAAACACTAATAAACAATAGAACACCTGTTAAAACTATAAGTAATAATAGTAAACCTAGAACCATTGTAACCTGTGACGGTAGCATACTAACTTCTCCACCAACAACTGAATCTGATTCAGTTAAACTAACAATCTTAGATGGAATAAGTAATGTTTTTGTAGTAGTAGACACCACACCATTATCACCACTAAGAAACCACCATGGGGAAACAATAGAGACTATCAAAAGACCAATTACAAAAAACATTAACCCAGCATAATATCTCTTTTTCCATAACATAAAAATAATTGAAAACAACGCAACCAACAAACCAAATAAAAACATAGTGGTATGAAACATTGAATCCTTAATGGTCACAACATCTATTTTTTTATCTCCTCTAACATCAATCTTTTGTTTACCAATACCGTTTCCTCCATTTACAATTTTAATTTCATATTCACCAGGTGGAACAGAAAAAACTACTTGACCATGTTCATCAACATCAGTTTTCTCCCTTTTACCTTCTCTGCTGATTTGAACTTCACCATTTGAAATATAAGAACCATAAGAATCCATAACATTAAGTTCAACATTAAACTCAGCTGGGAACACAACATCTAATGTTTTATCCCTATCGAGATTAAAATCAATAGTTTTATCAAATGATTTATAACTCATACTAAGAGTATAATGTGAGGGGATAAGGTTTCTAAAAACATACTCATCTTTTCCTATTTTTTCTCCAGAAATACTATTTTTTTCTCGCATATCCTTACTAGTAATACTTGGGTTGATTTCAACAGCAGGTGGCAACCCCCACAAGTCTTTAACCCTTGTCTTTAGTTGATAAAGATTTAAATTAAAAACTATTTCATAGGGTTTTATTTTCTGAATTAAACCTATTTTAAGGTTTTTTTCATCTATAATGAAACCTTTATAAAAAACTTTTAAAACATAAGGTTTCATAGGGGAACATGGTACTGTTAAATAAGCAGTTCCATTTTCATTAGAAAAACCTTCAGCGATTGTAACATTATTAGATAACAACCTAAATCTAACGTTTTCTACTCCATCTTTGTTTTGATCATATACATAAAATTTTAGATACCCCTCGGGTCTGCAAAAAACATGTGTAACTGTATCCTTGTTTATTTCTACAATCGAAAAACCAATGTACTTATGTTGATCCTTAAGAAACGGATTTTCCATGTATATTTTTATAAGATACTTACCTGGTTCTAAACCCTGAAATCTTATTTTTTTAAAAAAAGAAAAATTTTTCCAGTCAAATAAACCAAAAACGGTTTTTATTTTTTCAATAAACGTTGTGTTTTTTAAATTTAGATTCATATCCTCTGTTGTCTGAAGTCTACTCACTGTACCAGAGGACATAAAAACATTATCAGCTTTGTATAACTCTGCATAAATATATGATATATTTTTTCCAAGAGCCGCAGATAACAAACTACCGAGTGGAAAAGATGGAGCAAAATGAACATATACTGTTAAATTGTGTTTTTCTATCTCTTCTTTTTCTTCGGTAATGTTTTCACCAAGTATCGGCCTGATTTTACTGAGTCTCTGAAAAATTTCTGATTCTTTATCAACTGCTTCATACCCGCCTTTTTCAAACGAGACAAACTCTGCCCGGAAGTTTATTTTTGTTCCTTTTTCTAAAACTATGTTATGTTTTCCTCCTTTTTCATAAGAGTTTCTACAGAAAAACAATGAACCAAGATCTGCTTCTAAACCTGGTAGTTTAACAAGTTGTCTAGCTGTTTGTTTTATTTGAATACCATCTAATATTCCATCGAGGTAACCTTTGTTTTTTTCAAATATAATACCATATGCTCTACCCGTAGCAGGGTCATCCTGACATGCCCAGGCTTTTTCACCAAGATCTATATCATCTATTGATTGTAGAATCCACTCTGCCTCAACAGTATCAGGATTTGACGGTAAAGTATAGTCTTGAATATTTCCATTTTCATCATAAACATGAAGCACTGGTAAGATATCCCCAACATTCATTTTTTCTATTGTTGAACTCCTTGATTTAAAAGAAGTAAGTGTTGCATAAGATGGATCTCTTTGTTGATCTCCACCAATTGTATATGTTTTTAAAACCTCATTTGTACCATCTACAACTAAACGTTTAGTATCAATAGGTGAATAATAATATGTATAAACCACATCTGTTTTTGTAACACCCTCTGGTGATTCACCTGAAATTTTTAGTTTAACCATGAGGTTACCATCAACAAGAACAGATTTAGAGACTTTAGTAGAATAAGCGGCACCACTATAACCGTTTTTTCCCTCACTACTGTAACTCATTGCAAAAGAAGCAAACATATCTGTGTTATATGTTTCAAAAACCTTTGCTCCTTTTTTCATTTTAATAACAGTATGCGAGAGACCCTCTCCAAAAAGTTCACCTTTTTGACAAATACCACATATTACGTATCCATCTTCCATGATTTTGAAATAATCCGTGTTTATCTTCTGACCAGATATTGGTTCATATGAATAATGTGTGTCTTCATAGCTTACATGATCAACATACTCTACAGGATCTGTTTCTTTATCACTATACAAAACATAGTATTTCTCCTTTCCATCTGCTTCTCCGGGTATTAAAAAAACCAAGTTACAAGAGGATATATGGTTTTCATCAGTTTTTTTTAGATCATATATCTGAGAATCGATCTCATTTAAACCAGAACCTTTATCATATGCTACTCTAACTGAATGATTTTTTTCATCTTTACACCAACAATTTTGTTCAAAAACAATATTTATATCAACTGGTTGAAATTTCGCTGATTCTAAACTAGTATCAAATGGTATTTTTATTTCTTGTTTAAAAGATAGATTCTCTATAACAGTTTTTTTAATATTTTCTTCTGAAACAACCTTTACATTAAAACTAGTTAAAAATAGTAAAAAAACAGTTATTAACATTATTTTTTTAGAACATCTTTTTTCCATGAACCTATAAATATATAATTTTTATCATTTATATGTTTTTTTGGCAGCAGAGTTTATTTTTTTTCTAGATAAACAGAAAAAACAAAGGGATACACATAAAAACAATACCAGTAACACCAATTATAAGACCAATTTTACCAAGCTTGTATTCCCTAGGTAATACAGTTTGACTAAGAAAAACTACACCAACGCCATAGATAATCACACCAATCACACCTATAAACATCAAGGTAATACTCAAAAGCAATAGAACAGAAAAACCAGGGTCAACATACATTTTAATAGCAAGAGGTATAGAAGTAAGAAGTATAAAAACTAGGATATACAACATAAACCTCTTATACTCAACATTCTCAACTTTTTTTGAAAGTGTTTTACTAGTTTCATAAAGCATCCTTGTAGCTGCTTCAAAACCAGCATAAACAGTTCCAAAAAGTGCAAAAAACACTCCAACTTGGAAAATAGGTTTTAACCAATCAGCTAGATAAGTAAAAATAACAAGCTGATTCTGAACCAGGCTTGTATCAGTTGGTAGTTTATGATTTGGACCCATAAGAATCGCACCAGCGATCATATACGCTGCTGATATAACAGAAACAACAATAAAAGCAAGAGATAAATCAACAAGTACAGGTCTCAGAAGAAGCTGTGATTTCTTAATTTCTTCTTTTTCCTCTGATAAATAAGATATTTTACCATCTTTTTTGAAAGCATTAAAGCATTTTTTAGAAAAAACATCTGGGTCTTTCTTCCCTTTAAAAACACCCCATCTTTTTATTTTAATCCAACCGAGGTAACCAATCGTTGTTATCAAAGTAATAGTAAGCGTCCCCAGGTAAGCAAGCATATACAATGGAATAGAAGTCCTTGTAACAGAAGCATACTCAGGGTTTGATATAACCCACTCTGGAAAATCATGTGGAACATTCTGACCTATTGTAAAAAAATTCGGTAAAATCTCAAAAACATTCTGATTACCCGCTATAATAACAGAGACTACAGATAATATAGCCCCCGTAGCTAATACTATTATAAAAAAAGTATGAGTAATTTCAAAAACCTTGAATCTACCAAAAATAGCCATAACACCAGCTAATAAACAAAAACTAATACCCCAGATAAGATAATGACCATAACCGAAAATCCACTGAAGAGTCTGACCTAGTGATGTCATAATAGTAGCTGTAAAAACAGGGATAAAAATAATCATAATAACTATAAACAACCAGTTAAGCCATCCCTTCCAAGTTTTAATAGCGAAAAGATCCATTATCCCTATACCAGAGAGCATTGTAAAACGACAACTAATATACGCAATAATATATGACCCGATATTAATTGTTATAAGCCATAAAAGAGCGAAACCAGCCCAAGCACCAATCTGCGGTCCCAGGATTAACTGACCTTGACCAACTGTTAGAGAAGCAACTATAGCACCTGGACCAAAAAAACCTAAATATTTGATATATTTCTTTAAAGAAGGTTTCTCCAGTAAAACTTTATCTGGTTTAGGAAAAACAATTTTATCTTTTTTCATTATTAAAACCACACAAAAAAATTTTTTTTTAATCTTCAAAAACTATTTTAGCATGCTTTTTAAAATCCATCTCTGGTTTCTTCGGGCCTTTTTGCATCCTAGCCATACGATCATAAGCCTCTACTCCACCTGCTTCTTCTATTATTTTCCTACCTTTCTCTATTTGTTTTAATATACTAATATTAACTCTTTCCATTGAACCTGGAGCGATTTTCTGCAATAGTTTTGTTGAAAAACCAAAACCATATGGTATGGATTCCATTCGCATAATAGTACCAGGTATAGCAAAAAACCAGTTACCAATAGAGTCTTCACCAAATTTTGTTATAGGAATACCAGCTGCTGCTTGCCGTTCTGCCTTTGGACCAACATGAGCCACAACCCATTCACCGTCAATATAGGCTTCTCCCTCTCCTTCAAGCATGAAATAACCCATGGAGTCATACCATTTTTTAACAAGAGGATCAGCTTCAACAACACTATCATACCATGCTTTAATCATGTTCATAGCGAAAACCTTATAACGTGCTTTGATACCTGCACAACGACACAACGCGATAAAAGCAGTTATCAAATGAAAACAAGTGCCAGTTCCTCGTCTAAAAGTTTCACCAACATTATTCATTGGCAATATTTCAAGTGTCATTTTTTCTTTTACAAAATTAAAAGCAGCTTCTGCGAATTCTCTATCAGATACTTTGTACGCCCCGAGCTTATGAGCAATAGCTACAACCTCTGGTTCACAAGGGTTACAATAAAGAGTTGGACGAAGATATTTCTCATTTGATTCACAACATTTCATACTTTTATCATACGGTGGAATATCATATTCACGTATTGGTCGTACATACCGTTTTTCAGATGGTGGTATCTTTCTTAGTTTTTTTAAATCACTCATATTCAATAAAAGAGTTTTCAAAAGCGAAAATGAACCACCTATCATCATTTTAAAATAGGTTTTTTGAGGAATATACCCTTTATCTTTCATCTCACGTAAACCTACCATGTTTTATTCTCCCCCTATATCCATCGATATCATCCTACGTAGTTCCTCTGCGCAACCACGCATTTCTTTACCAGATGCACGTGTAACTTCTGGTTCAAGAACAGGTCCTGGACGATCACACACAGGGCAATGTTCCAGCATACGTACACGATCCCCAGATATAATAAAACCAGGGTAGCTAAAAGCAGCAGCATCAAGGAAAGCAAAACGGCCATACTCGTTATAACCAGCTGGTTTAAATTCATCATCAAGAACTATGGGGTGATAATACGTAAGAGGAATATGTAAATAATGACCCTCTGGACAATGTATCATCCACCCGTTTCCTTCAACCATACCATATCCATCAAAACAATGCTCAGGTTTTACACCTAAAACCTCCTCCATTTGTTTCCTAAAACGCTCTACAGGCATACGTTTATCCTCATGTATCTTCCATCCACCACCTGTGAGAATTAAACTTCTATCTGAAAAATCAAAACTACGTCCTTGTTCCTTTAGTTTATTGGCAACAGCGTATAAAAAAAACGGTGCACCTGCAAAAACAATACGGTTTTTTTCTTTATCATTTCTTTCAAGCCATTTAATAATGTCTTTGATTATTTTTTTATTCATACGAGACAAATACGATCTTATCATTTTTGCTTTAAAACTAGAATCATCAATCATACTCATCCTAATCAACTCTGCATTTATTTCTCTATCAATAGCTGATGTCACGTTTTTAATTGCGTCATAATAAATAGTACAAACCTTCCCAGCATATACATTTGTTTTAAAAGGATTAGGCATCAACAAATAACCATAACTATCATACTCCCAATAAGGATACGCCATCGCTATCGCTGATTTACCCAAAGCATATTCAGATAAATAAAAAGTATGCATATCACGTGGTATAAAAGTATGACGACCACTAGTACCACTACTATACACTACTGCTAATCCTTTCGAGTTAAACGCATTTATCACCTCATCAAAAGTCGGGTTTTTACCACTAATCTTGATTCGCGGTATCTCCCCAGTAAATATATTAGCAAGCCATAACGCGAAATCACGACCTGAAGGATAGTCTTTATAGAACTCCCCGGGGATAAGCGGTATTTTTTCAAGATCATCATATTTTTTTATATCATCAGGTGTTACCTTCATTTCTTTACAGAAACCATGATACATTTCATTATTCTCATACTGATTCTTAAACTGGTACTTTATTGCTTTGAATTGTAACTCTCTCGCCTCTTTTAATGGAACTCTATATAAATCCTTGGGACCATAAACTGCTTGATCTACAGGCGTCCAGTTTTTTTTTGGTGGTATATATTTCTCTACAAGTTTATCAAATTTTTTTATATATTCATCATAAGATATAGTCAAAGATTTCATACCTCTTACTATTTATTATTTATCAGAATATTCTATATTTTATTTAAATCAATACCCCTTTATACATTTGTCGATTATTTTCTACGACAATCAACGATTTTTTTATTGTTTTTATACAACAATTGTTTTTCTAAAAAAATTTATAGAACTATGTAAAACCTCTCTCTACGCAATAAAATTGCATGGCTCCCCCCATTAGCAAAAGAGGTGGAAAGTATCACTCTTGACTATTGTATCCATCGCCATCCGAGTCTATATCGATTTTGAATATTGTTTCTCTGGATTTGGAACTGTTCTTCCTGTCTCCTTAAGATATGAATGTATTTTGGTGTGAGGAATATCTTATATCATAATACAGCAATCTCGCCCCCTGCTCTCATTTCATTCCATACTTCATCAATTATTCTTTTCTGCTCTTCTGTTTTTATTCAATCCTGGTGTTCTTCCCTTTTCTATATATTCCTTCACTATTTTGCTGCACCCTCCTTAGAGGAGTGTTATCTTAAATATTATCTCTCGAGTGATTCATCCCGTTGTTTTCAAGCTAGAAGCACATATACCATGGCAGATGAAACAACAAACATTGTAACACTTTTTAACAGATGGTTGTTGTTTCTTTTTTTCATTAGTTCAAAAGAGAATTAGTAAAGCTTAAATCTCTTGGAAAGCATTATCTCTGTTATCGCATGGTTTCAGGGGATATTACTGGTGTAATAGCAGTGTATGTGTACGTTGCAGTGCTTCTCTTTTTATCTGAAAAGATACTTAAATCTTATCCTCTTATAAGTAGAAAATTTCTTCACATAATGGTTGGAAACATTTTCTTCATTCTGCCACTGTTTGAACATGCATGGGTTATGTCTTTTGTGGCTGCGGCTCCTTTCATATTACTCACTTTTCTTGTAAGTCCTTATTCTCCTCTGAAAATAGTCAGTGAGACATCAGCAGCAGGTCATGGGATGGGGCTTGTTTATTACGCGATATCATGGACTGTGCTTGCCTACGTTTTTTTCAACAGACCGGAAATCATAGCGGTAGGCATTGTCGCAATGTCGTATGGGGATGGTTTTGCATCTCTCATCGGGACGAAAATCGGCAAAAGAAAGTATAACATCCTCGGTGATGAGAAAAGCATCGAAGGCTCGGTAGGCATGTTTATTATAACAATCTTGGTTTCGTTGGTAGCGCTTTATTATTATGGCGTTGGAATAAACGTATTCGTAGTTGTTGCCATTTCATTTGTTGCAACCTTGGTAGAGGGTATAACTCCAAAAGGTCTGGACAATCTAACAGTTTCTTTCTCAGCTGCTCTGCTTTACTATGCCATTTCGTGAGGCATTGAGATGCGTTTCATAGTTGTTGATGGGCTCGATGGCGCTGGAAAAGATACGCAGGCAAAAAAGATAATGGAAAGATATAAGGTGATGGGTGAAAAGGTTATACTGCGTTCCCATCCAGAGAGCGACAACAAATATGGGTGGAAAGCAAAGGAAGCACTTCTTGGGAAGGGAAAGAAAAATCATCTGAAAGCATCTGTTTATTATGCTCTCGATGTCATACGCTCGATAAGAAAATATTATGGAAAGTCGGATACATTTATAGTGGTCAGGTATCTGGTTGGTGTGGCTTATCTGCCATTCCCAGTTGCAAAAATTTTATACAAGTTTTTTGAAACGTTTTTACCCACATCACGCTACATGTTTTTCCTTGATGTTGAACCAGAGAACTCTTTGAACAGGATACAGGCTAGGAAAAAAAGGGAGATGTTCGAAAGTTTGGAAGAGCTGAGGAAAGTAAGAGAAAAAGCCTTGAAGCTGGTGAAGAATTGGTATATCATAGATGCAAACCGTTCTATAGAAGAAACATATGGGGAAATAGAGGCGATTCTTGACGAGTTAGATAAAATACACAAATAGCCATCACCTTATGAGCAGGGAATTTAGGCTCAGAATTTTTTACAGTAATGAAGAAATATGTGGATCAGCTGACGGGGTATCTGAAGTCTGAGCCGATAAGGTGAGAATTTAGGTAGAGCATAGCGAAGCTGTATACCTGGTTTTTATACGCTGTATTATTTTTTTATCCATTACTAATCCTTTTTATTACTTTTAAATTATTGACTCTAATTTTTCTATGAATTGCTTAACTCCTTCCTCAATTTCATTTCTCAATATTACTTTTTCAGCCAGAATCTCTCCATTATAGATCTCATGCATTTGTATAAGGCATCTTCCTTCTCTACCGGCGCATGTGACAAAGAAAGCAGATTTCTTTATACTATCCATGTTTTTTAAAAGATAGGTTTTTACTGCCGGTGTCACTCTACCATTCCAAACTGGACCACCCAAAATAACAATATCATAATCTGCAGGGTTTTTTGAGAAAATTATCTCCGTTGTTTTACCACGAGTTGCATCATATCCTGCTCTGAGAAAGCCAATGATCCCTTTTCTCGATTTTTTATCCTTTATTTCATCAATGTCAGCATTCAAAGCTTTTGCAATAATCTCTGCAGCCCTCTTTGTATGACCATCTCTGGAGTAAAAGGTGACTAGAGTTTTCATATTCACATCCAAAAATTATCAATCCTGTTAAAACTTATTTCGTTTTCCCTGAGAGAGTGTGTTAATAGTTTAATCCCAGCGCTTTTTAAAATATAAATGAAAAATCAACCTCTTCTTTTTGCCAGAATATCAGATAAAAGCTCGCCATCAATGCCAACATTCTCCGTCTCATTATCATGGATTACAATGCTAACATGTTGAATCTTATACACTTCTCTGATAACCTCTGTAATTCTTCTCACAAGATTCCTCTTTGTTTCCACATCAGCCCTTGGTCCTTCAATTATCACTGTCGGCATTTCCAACACCATTCGAATTGCTATGTGAAAAAAGTATAAAAATTTTTCAACAGCAGGTTTTTTTTGTTGAGAACGAATAGAACTAATACAATCGTTAAATACAGAGTAAGAAAACGTGTTTTATATGGACATAGCCTCCAAAGTATTTCCATATAATAAACTTTACACCAGATTTCACCTAACTCCAATTTCCTGAAAAACAATTCGGGAAATTACATTATTTGAAAAGATAAATGGAGTGTTCAGGTCTATCTTGTTCATATTAAAAGTTATGTAGACAACACATAAAAAAACTCTATTCGAAACTATGAACTATTGGGACATAAAAGTTTGAGGACAACAAAAATCTACATGCATGTTGCCAGCGGAGATATTAAAACGGCTTGCTGATTATTGAGTCTTTCAGTAATTTTTTTTTGATTAACCACTTCTATTTTTTACTCCACCAGTTTTTAATAACTTCTTCGAAAACTGTGTTTTTGACTGGTCCATCTTTACAAGTCCATCCGCCGAAAGCTAAACCTACTGGTGGAACTGTAGTGTTATCAATTTTGTTTAAACCAGCTTGACAAAAAGATATAGGCGTTTCTGCTTGGATCCAGTATTCACCAACCATCCACTTGACATTATATGTTTGAGAAACATTGATTATCAGAGGTATAAAAATATCAAGCCATCCCTTGAACTCGTCGAGGCTAGATCCACCTACTGGTATATTTGGAGTAAAAATATCGTAACCAGTTAACGTGATTGTAATAGGGTTATTGTTAAAACCGATGGAGGCAGGTTTGTAGCACATTTTACCTGTGTAAACCTCTTTTATTGCTGGGAGGATTTCTTGATGCCATCCATCTATTTTCCTCCAAAGTTGTTCTGCCTGAGTACTGTTTTCTTCATATCCAAGTTTTTCTCTTACCATCATGTAGAGTTCGTTGGCAGGTGCAAAATATTCAACGTTGTAGTCTTCTGCTATCTCTGCCCATTTCAAATCGAATTGTTTTAAACCAGTTAGAAACTCATCAAGATCCATTAGATTTTCAGTCGATGCTTCTGGGCAGATGAAAACCGTGAATCCTTCTTGTCTAACTTTTTTTATCTCCCAAATAATTGTTTTTTCAGTATACTCTGGTGGAGCAGAATCTTCTGGGTA
>Ga0190360_1001320_pt1 | contig 12940 bp, 14 predicted proteins | sample 48721834_MG_FD_161271 | JGI IMG/M metagenome (GOLD analysis project Ga0190360, IMG submission 161271) | Hydrothermal vent microbial mat bacterial communities from Southern Trench, Guaymas Basin, Mexico - 4872-18-3-4_MG | ecosystem: Environmental > Aquatic > Marine > Hydrothermal vents >... | reverse complement strand
TTAATTCTTTTGCTGAAAGCATTTCTTCTTTTACTTCATCTATTTCTTCTACATTTAGGAGCACTCCAAGCGGAGGAGGTGGGGGAGTTGGAGGAGGATCTGCTGGAGGAGGGGGTGGGGGAGGAGGCGGAGGCGCAGGTTAAAGTGACAACATCTGTGTTTTAGATTGGAGACACCATAGATAAGAATAGAGCCCTTTCTTCTTTATTAATTCATTATGCGTTCCTGATTCAATAATTTTTCCATTTTCTAACACAATAATTCTGTTTGCTTTTTTAATTGTTGATAAACGGTGAGCAATAATTAAGACCGTTCTGTTTTGTGCTATTTTCCATAAAGCATCTTGGATTAAAGCTTCAGATTCTGAGTCTAAGCTGCTTGTTGCTTCATCAAAGATTATAATTTTGGGATTAGTGAGTATCATTCTTGCTATAGCCAATCGTTGTTTTTGACCTCCAGAGAGTTTTATTCCTCGTTCTCCTACTTTTGTTTCGTATTTCAGGGGGAGGCTTTGAATAAACTCATATAAATTAGCTATTTTTGTGGCTTCTATTATTTCTTTTTTTGTTGCCTTCGGCTTTCCATAAGAAATATTAAAACCTATTGTGTTATTAAAAAGTATTGGTTCTTGCGGAACAATACCGATAAAAGAACGAAGCTGAGTTTTGGTTAGATTTTTGATATCAATTCCATCAATTAATATTCTTCCTTTAGTGACATCGTAAAATCTCAACAGGAGTTTAACAATGGTTGTTTTTCCTACACCAGAGCGTCCGACAAAAGCTACAGATTCTCCAGGTTTGATATGTAAATTAAAATCTACTAATACACCCTTTTTACCCTCAGGATAGTCGAAACTTACATTTTCAAATTTTATTTCCCCTCTGATTTCTTTTAATTTAACCGGTTTTTTAGGATCTTTTACTAAAATTTCATTATCTAAAATAGAAAAATATCGTTCTAAGTCCACATAATCTTTAGCTACATCTCTAAGACTATATAAAAGATCAAAAAGATGAAAATAAAAACCTAGGCTAAAACTTACCACCATTACTAAATCTCCAGTAGTAATTTGTCCAAGAGATAACTTTTTAATGACAATTAAGAGAATTAAAAGCATTCCTAAATTAGATAAAGTGCCTATTGTGATGTCCATTATTCGAAAGCTGATTGCATATTCCCACAATCTAGTTATCCACTCTCTAAATTCTCTTTTTAATCGTTTTTCTTCTCTTTTCTCCTGCGCAAAGAATTTTACTGTGTCGTAATTCAATAAGCTGTCAGTAATAATTCCTGATATTTTATCTTCTATTTTATTAAATCTTTTTCTTTTTCTGATGTTGATTTTAATCAACTGCCAACTTATATAGGCATTGCCCATAAAGACCAAAAGCATTAAAAAGACAATAGAGAATGCAACCTTAGAGAAGAAAAACAGTACAACAAATAAAGATAAAACAATATAGGCTATATGAACGGTTAGTCTATGGAACAAGCTAAAGAAAGCATTGTCTCCTCTTTTGAAAATACTTATTAAAACACCTGTGCTTTTGTTTACATGAAAAGCAAAGTCTAAATCATGAATTTTTTTAAAGATTTTTATTCTGGCATCTCTTGCAGCAGGCAGTAGGGCTTTATCTCCTAAATATAAGGTTAAAGCCTCAAAAAGATTAGCTAAGATCCTAATTCCTACAAATAAGAGAATAATTTTTATAAGTTTTTGATAGTCAGAAGAGGGGACAGCATCAATCAAAAGTTTATAGATATATGGAGTAAGGTTAGACAATATTGCTCCTATAATTAATACGAAAATAAAGGCGATGAATGCCTTTTTATAATAAAATAAAAATTGAAAAAATCTTTTGAGAACTTTCAACATAATTTTAAAGCAGTAAAAACACATTTTTATTATAAAACAGAAATTAAAATTATTGAAATCAATATTTATATTAAAACAAAACCCCTTTGGAAAGGGTTTTTTATTCAATCTTTGTAGATTCGATATGATTTCATTATACAATGAGATATTAATTTTGTCAAACAGAATAGAATTCCATTTCGCTTATTATAGATTTGACAAAAATTATATTTAGGATTAAAGAGAATATGGTATATTGAAATTATAAAAAAAGAGGGTTGAGGATGAAAAAGGCAGTTTTGTTTTGTATGAATTGCGGAGAAGTTCTGGGAAAAGCAATTTGTCATAGAGAAGGATGCAACAATGAGTTAGAATTTCCATCTAGTGGTGATATCTTGGGCCATCATAGCGTTGCATTATGTGTAAAATGCAATAAATATTCTGTGGCTTTTATGGATTTTCCTCCTTGTCCAAATTGCGGTTCCAAAAGACATCTTTTGTTTAAACCAGAGCAAAAATGAGAAGAATTAATTTTAACAGTGGTTAGATTGTTCCACTGTATTTTTAAAATAATTTTATATTTAAATTTTTTATGTTAAAATAAAAATCAGTTTAATAAATAATATCCAAATATAAAATATGCCAAAACAAGAAAAAATAGACAGATGGTTATATCCAAAAGAAAAAGAATCCGAGACGAAAAAGAAGAAAAATGAAAAAGAAGAAAAAGATGAAGATTATGATAAAGATCTTCCTCCTTGGGAGTGGGGCAAAAAGAAAAAAAATCCTTATGAGTGGTAGATAAATGCATTTTTATAAAAATATATGAGAAAAGAAATTATATTAATAGTAGGGATAATCGCTATTATAGTGCTTGTTTATTGGGTTCGTCCTACAATAGCTCCTGTTTTGGAGGAGCCAATAGAGCAACAAGAATCTAATCCTCAACAAGGAGAAAATAAAAAAGAACCAGTAGGGGAGAATCAAACAACAGAACAAGAGCAAAGGTGTCTCGAGGCAGGCGGCAAGGTTTCAACTGGTTTATGTTGTAATACAGTAAGTGATTTCCCCAATACTTGCGCTATTAGTTCTTGCGGTTGTTCTGAAAAAAATAGTTATGAGGTAAAAATTTGCGATTGTGGAGAAAATAAATGTTTTAATGGAAAAGAATGTGTTTCTCTCCAAGATAAAGAAAAGAAGGAATATGACGAGATAGGTCTGAATACACCCAATTCTTTGGCTTGTACTGATTTTTTTCAAAATGAGGAAGATTTTACCAAAATAGATATGAGTGACTGGGAAACTTATGAGAATAGATATGGTTATTCAATTAAATACTCGTTAGACAAAAATGAATTAAGATATCTGGGAGTTTGTGAAGATCTTCAAGAGCTAAATCCTGATTTGAAGTGTCCGAAGAAAGAACCTACAGGAGATCCAGATATTGTTGCAAAGAGTCGTTTGATGGTAACTAAAAAAGGATATGTCATTCCAGACTGGTGGCCTGAAAATAGACCAAAAGAAATCTGTCAATATCAAAGCCCTTATATACTTATTTCTGTTTATTCAAATACAGCTGGATTAAGTTTACCTGAGATGTGTAAGAAGGTGGAAAATGTTCAAAAGATTAAATGTTGTAGTGGTAAACCAAATTATGAAATAGATGGGGTACCGGCAATTAAATGTTCAAGAAGATGTGTGGAACCTTATGTATTACCTAAAACTCATTTAGACTGGTTTTCAGAAGAGACTCAAGAATGGATTGCAGAGAATGACTATAAACCCGGGGATATAATAGGATGCTATTCATCTATCAGTGATTCTCTTATTATACTTCATAACGGTTATACTTATATAATTACCACTTTTTTTGAGGAACAGGATAAAGAACAAATAACCCTTTTTAAGAATATTCTTTCCAGTTTTAAATTTACAGATTAGATTATTGAAAAAAATATTTTTTGATTTATTCTCAAGTAGTATAATTAGAATTTAAAAAAAGAGGTGAAAGGGGAGGATGGGAAAAGCAATATTTGTGTGCGATCAATATGAATGTTGCAATATTATATATGGAAAGGCTTTTTGTCCGAGATGTAATCAACAATTAGAATTTGTTGATAAGGAGAAAGCTTATTGTTTAAAATGTAAGAAAGATTGGTCTTCTTTTGAATTAAATATAGAGTGTCCCAGATGTCATTCTGTTTGTTGCTTCAAAGATGAAGATAATATTTGATAAGTCCCATAGGACTTATTTTTATTTTACAATTAGAATTTGACAAAATTTTAAAGATATGTCACAATATTGATATGCTAAAAAGATATAAAGTAAAGGTTGAAATGCAAGGAGAAAATATTCCAATACTCGAAAACCATGGAACGATTGAAGCAATAGAAGGCAGGGAAGTGGCAGTGGTGGAAAATCCACTGAGTCCTTTATTCGAAGAACATGCTCGTCAGATTCCAACTCTTTCTTTGTACTTTTACAACTTTGAGGTGAAAGGTGAGACTTTAATAATTAAATTCTAATTTTTTTATTTTTTGTTCTTTAAAATAAAAAAATAAAAAACTGTCATAGACAGTTTTTTCTTTTTGTTTTTATAAAATTAATTATTCTTTTAGAGGATGGAATTTTCTAAAGATTCTTTCTGCATAACGATCAGAAGCATGAACATATCGAGTGGTTGTATCTAGAGATTCATGACCAAGTAAAATCTGAATAGCCGCTGGACTAGCTCCACTTTCAGCAAGATAGGTTGCAAATGCATGACGAATTGAGTGACAGGAGATAGGTATATTAAGGCCCAATAATTCTCTATATCTCTTTATCTTAGCTTGTAGATAGTTAGGAGAAATTTTTTTATTTTTTTTATGTATATTTTTTCCTTGAAAAGGAATAAAAAGATAAGGAGAATCTGTTTTTCCACGGACCTCTAAATATTTTTTAATATGCTTCTGAGCTCTAGGGGTTAGATAAACAAACCTTTCTTTTTTTCCTTTACCTTTTATGAAAATTCTTCCAGTTTTGTCGATTTCATCCTTTTTTATGTTTATGAGCTCTGAAATTCTTACTCCAGTGGAAAACACAACTTCTAACATCGCTCTATTTCTTAAAGCTATTTTTTTCTTTTTTTCAAATAGGGTTGGAGCTTCTACTAATTTTAATTGATCTTTTAATCTTATATGATGAGAAGTTTTCTTGTTGTATTTTACAAGCTTTATGACTTCGTGAGATAATGGGGAATTATAATTATTGTCATCAAGATATTTTAAATAACATCTGATTGAAGATAACATCCTATTAATAGAAACTTTACTAAGCTTTTTTAGGGCGTTTTGATTTTTTGCTGTTTTCCTTTTTTCTGAAGTTAGATAATGTTTGTATTCTTCTATTATTTGTTTAGTTATTTTTCTGAAACTCAATCTTTTCTTACAGAGAAATCTATCAAAGGTTTGTAAATCTCTTTTATAATTATAGATGGTTTCTTTTGAATAATTATTTTTTTCTAAGAAATGAAAAAATTTTTTTGTAAAAGGTAATGAGTTTATCATATTTTTATTTTGTAGTTTCTTGTTTATATCCTGCTTTTATTACAGAAAATTCTATTGCTCGATTTTGGCTAAGAACTAATAGAAAATCAGAGCCTTCCATGGATTCTAAATTAAACAATAATTTGTATAAAGATATTGTCCCTATCTCAACAAACAAATCTCGTTCATTTTCTTTATATATTCCTAGATCTGCTCGACCCATATTTAGTTTAGGTTCTATAGTAACATCATATCCACTTGATTTAAAATACTCACTTATTAATTTCATCATTCTTGAATGCCATTCTTTTCCGTGTTTTTTACCTTCTTGTGGTAAGAGATTTTGGTTGCCCCACAGACACACACGTGATTTAATATCTTTTGCTTTGATCTTCCCACTTACTATTAGAATTGCTATTCTTCTATAAATACATTCATCACAAAATTCATTCTCTTTTCGGTAAGGAGTTTTGATTATTGTTCTTCTGAGCCAATTAATTTCTTTTGATATAGCTTTTTCAACTACTTCCCAAGTTAAAGATTTTGATTTTTGATGGTTCATTATATTAAATCCACAAATTAAATTTACAGTTTTCTTCCGCTATGAAATTTACGATGAATTTCTCTCAACCGTTTACTAGTCACATGTGCATAAATTTGAGTAGCGGAAATACTTTTATGCCCTAGAAATTCTTGAAGTGTTCTCAAGTCAACCCCTTGAGTTAAGAGATCTGTGGCAAAACTATGACGTAGTACATGTGGAGTGGTATTTAATGGAATTCCTGCCAAGATAGCATATTTCTTGATATTTTTTTCTATTGAACGAGCAGTTAATCTTCTGGGAGCACCTTTCTTGCTTCTATAATTAATAAACAATGCTTTTTCTTTATCATCACGCATATCTAAATATTTTTTGAGCCATAATAATGCTCTTTTTGAGAAATAAACAGTTCTGGGTTTTTCTCCTTTTCCGATAATTGAAAGTTCTAATTCTTCCATATTTTCTTTTATTTTAATTTGTTCTCGGTTTAAACTTACTAATTCTGATATTCTCATTCCAGTGGAAAATAAAGTTTCTAAGATAGCTCTATCTCGAAGCCCCTGGATTTTTGAAGTATCAGGAGCTGAAAATAACTTTTTTAGTTGCTCTAAATTTAAAAAACGTACTTGTTTTTCCTTTCGTTCTTTAGCTAATTTGATTTTTTCAGCAGGTAAGGAAAGAATATCTCTTTCAGCAAAATAATTTAGAAGAGATCTTAAAGCGATTAAATAATAATTCTGTGTAGATTTTTTAAGGGGTTTTTTAGTTCTAGAGATATATTGACGTGAAAGAAAAACTCTATATTTCCATATATGTTGGGGAGTTAATTCATGAGGTTTTATATTTTCAAGATTATTTATTTTTAGCCAATCTAAAAATTTCTTAAGAAATCTCGAATAATTTTCTTGAGATTTAGAGGATAATCCTTTTTCTATTTCTAGCCAATCTAGAAAATCAGATAAATGTTGGGAAATAGGTTTTGAGCTTTTCTCCATTTTAAATATAAATATATTAAGAGACTATTAAGTATAATTATGCGAATATTTCTATGTTTATATTAAAATAGCCTCAAGGGCTATGTCAAGTGGAAAAATATACTTCCCCATAGGAAGATATATAGTCTTTCTTACCTCCACAATTCTTTAAATCTTTCACAAATACTTTTTGTTACTTTTGGTATCTCTTGTTTCATTTCTTCTTTTTCTTTTTTATATTCTTCTTGGATTATAGGTTTTCTTTTTTCAACTTCTTGTTCCACTTTAGGTTTTACTTCTTTTACAAAGAAACTCTCAAGTTTTATCCAAATATTATTGTAATACCAGTTATACATCTTCTGCCATATTGGTATTACCTCATATTTCCAAATCCTCTCAATAATCCCTGGTAATTCTTCCTTTCCTACTTTTACTGCTTGTTTTCCTATTTCTTGTGCTTCTTCTAAATTTTCAGGAACATGAAGATTTTCTTCTTGTGCAAAAGAAAAAGACGATACACTCAATGCAGTTATTGATATAAGAATTATTGAAATTTTTGATATTTTTGTCATATATAATTCTCTAACCTATTAATTCTATTGCCTTTTTTATTCTCTTTAAGCTTTTTTCCTTTCCTAAAATTTCAGCTATTTCAAAGGGTCCTGCTGATTCTTTTTTCCCTGTCAAGGCTACTCTTAATGGCCATAAAAGATATCCCCTATCCCCAGGTTTGTTTATTATTCTTGAAAAATTTTCTGCTTCTTTTAGTAAAATATCTGCCAAATAATTTCTTTCAAAGCTCTCTGCATCTATTTTATACAATATATTATATAATCTGTCAAGTGATGTTTTTAATTCTTCTTCTGTCATTTCTTTCCATTTCAAAAGTTCTTTATCATATATAATTTCTTTTTTGAAAAAGAAATCTGTAAATTCTGAGATTTCAGAAAGTTTTTTCATTCTTTCCTGGTAAATAGATATTATTTGTTTTATTTTATCTATTGTTATCTCTTCTCCTGTTTCTGATACTTTATATCTCTGCACAATTTCCTTGGCTCCATATGCTGGTGGATATTGTCTTTCTGTAAAATAAGGCGTTATCAGTCCTTCTCTTATTAAATATGGAAGACAGAGCTCAGTTAATTTTTCTATGGATTTGCGGCGGATATAAAAACCATTCAAGAAATCTAATCTTTTTTGATTAAAAACTGCCCCTGATTTTTGCACTTTTTCTAAGGAAAACTCTTTAATTAAAGGATTTAATGAGAATATTTCTCTTTCTGTACCGGGATTCCATCCCAAAAGTGCCATAAAATTAATAAGAGCTTCAGGTAAATATCCTTGCTTTTTGTATTCTGTAATAGAGGTTGCCCCATGTCGTTTCGATAACTTACTTCTATCAGGTCCCAAGATTAAGGGAATATGAGCATATTTTGGTCTAGGAAATCCCAGGGCCTCTTGCAATAGAATTTGCTTTGGAGTATTGGAAAGATGGTCTTCTCCTCTTATGACATGAGAGATCTTCATTTCAAAATCATCAACAATACAGGCAAAATTGTATAGAGGTTCTGTAAAGCTTTTTGCAATTACTATGTCCCCTATCAACGATGCATCGAATTCTACTTTTCCTCTTATTATATCCTCAAACTCAACTTTTTTAGGCGGGGTTCTGAATCTTATTACATACGGTTTTTTTTCTGCTAAATATTTATCTACTGTTTCTTTTGAGAGATTGGCGCATTTGCCTGAATAACGAGGGGCCTCCCCTATTGATAGCTGATATTGTCTATGTGCTTCTAGTTCTTCCTTTGAACAAAAACAATAATACGCTTTATTTTCTTCAAATAATTTTTTTAAATATTTTTTATATATTTCTCTTCTTTCAGACTGACGATAAGGTCCATAATTACCTCCAATACCAGGTCCTTCATCTGGTTCTATTCCTAACCATTTCAAATTTTCAATTATATCTCTTTCATATTCAGGTTTTGAGCGTTCTTTATCAGTATCTTCAATCCTTAAAACAAATGTACCTTGATGTTTTTTGGCAAAGAGATAGTTAAAGAGGCCTGATCTGGCAGTTCCAAGATGTAAAAAGCCTGTAGGAGACGGAGCTAGTCTTACCCTTACTTCCCCGAGTTTTTTAAGTTTAAATTCTTCAGGAATCATCAACTTAATTTTCAAATAAGTTTCTTATTTAGTCAAATCTTACAGGGATTATTGCATAGTTAAGTATTCTACTATATATCCTGCAATTGTTTTTGCAGCTAAAGGTTTTGCGAATTCTTTAGCTGCCTTTTTCATTTTTTCTAAGTCTTCAGGATGAGAAAAGAGATATTTTAATTTTTCAAGGAAGAAACGAGGAGTGAAATTTGCTTCTTCTAATACTATTGCCGCTCCATTTAATGCATATTCATAAGCATTTTTGATTTGATGTTCCTGGGCAGATTCTGGTAAAGGAATTAGGATAGAAGGTTTACCAACAGCAGCTATTTCAAATATCGTACCGGATCCAGCTCTTGAGACTACTAAATCACAGGCAGCGTAAGCTCTTTTGAGCTCTTCTTCTTTCAAGAAAGGGTAAGGATGATAGTATTTTTGTAAGAATTCAGGGATTATTGCTTTAGCTTCATTTTTGACTTGATTGAAGTTTTTTTCTCCACATTGATGAATTAATTCGAACTCTCTTAAAAGCTGTTCCAACACATCTAAGATTTTGTCATTAATCCTTTGAGCTCCTTGGGAACCTCCTAAGATTAGGACTACAGGTTTATTTCCGGTTAATTTAAGGAATTTTTGAGCCTCTTCTCTTTCAGCTTCTAAAAGTTCTCTCCTGATTGGGTTTCCTACTAATACCATCTTTCTTTCAGGCAAATAAAGAGTTTTTCTGAAAGAAATGAAGATTTCTACACAGAACCTAGCTAAAAGCCTGTTTGAAATTCCGGGTATAGCGTCTGATTCATGTAATATTGATCTTACTCCAAGAATCCATCCAGCTAAGACGACTGGGACAGAACCAAACCCTCCTTTCGAGAATATTAAGTCAGGTGCCAGAAAGAAAATATAGGAAAAAGATTGAAAGAAACCAATTGGCGTTTTAAAGAAAATATCAATTATATTTTGCAAAAAACTCTTTGGGGTGAAATATCTTCTGATTTTCCCGGCTAATATGTGTTTTACTTTAATATCTTCTTGGGAAAGTAAAAGTTTGCTGAATTCATCTTTTGGGCCAATGTAAAAAAACTCAAATTTTCCTTTGGGTGAGATTTTCCTTATTTCTCTGACAACTGCTATTATTGGTAAGATATGTCCTCCTGTACCTCCACCTGTAAGTAATATTTTCATAGTATTAGATATGTTTTGATATATTCAATAAAATCCCTATACCAGCTAATTCTGCCAGCAGGGCTGATCCGCCATAGCTGATAAAAGGTAAAGGTATGCCTGTTAAGGGTAATATACCTATCATAGCACCAATATTGATGAATGCCTGTAGTATTATCCAGGAAGTGATGCCAAGAGCTGTTAATTTTGAAAATAAACTGTGGCTTTCTCGTCCGATTTTATATCCTTCCCATAAGAATAATAAAAAAAGAAATATTAAAACTGTAGAGCCCACAAATCCAGTTTCTTCAGCTAAGATGGCGAATACTGAATCAGAAGCAGGATGTGGAAGAAGACCAAATTTCTGTTGAGACATTCCCAATCCTATTCCAAATAGTCCACCCGAACCTACAGCGATTAGAGATTGTTTTATCTGATAACCTAGACCCATAGGATCTTTCTCTGGGTTTAAGAATACTAAAATTCTTTGCATTCGATAAGGAGCTTGTTGGATTAAAAACAATAAAATTACTATTCCCATAATCCCTATTAGCACAATATGCCATATTGGGGTTTCTGCAAAGAAATACATTAATATTCCGGTAGAGACAATAACAATTAAAGTACTGATGTCAGATTGCAAGGCTAAAAGCGCTGTGATTAAACCAATGATTATTGAAAATGCTATCAGGCTTTCTTTAAATTCTTTTTCTCTTTCTGATAGATAAGCGTGTTTTTTTCTGCTTTCTAACCAACTGGCAAGATAAAGTATAAATGTTATTTTTAGAAATTCAGAGGGCTGAAAAGATAAAAACCCTAACGAAATCCATCTTGCTGTTCCTCCAGACTTCATTCCTATTTTAGGAACAAAAACCAACATCATCAAAATTATGTTTACTATCAATAATACAGGAGCTATCTTTTTCAATAGAGAAAGGCGTAGTTTTAAAAGGAAAAGACCTAGTAGTAAGCCAGGTATTAAACCAAATATAATCTGATGGTTCAGAAAATAATAATTGCTTCCAAATTTATCAGGTGGAATGCTTGTAGCAGTGCTTGCCAGTATGATAATCCCAAAAACTATTAATAGTCCTGTAATACCCATTAGAATATAGTCTGGATTCGCTTTATTGGTTTTTACCATACTTTTTAATATATTTTTTAAATAGATTTCCCTTTTCTTTGTAATCGCGGAAAATACTGAAACTTGGAGATGCAGTTGAAAGCAGACAAATCTTTTTTCTACCAGTGTGCTCAAAGGCTAATTTTACAGCATTTTTCATATTATTTACTTTGAATACATTATAATGTTTGCTTGGATTTTTTTTGCGTATCTCTTTCCAGATTCTTTCTCCAGTAGTGGGAAATAAGATTATGTTTTTGATATTACTCTTTGAAATTTTATCTGCTAATTTATCGAATTTTAATCTTCTTTCAAACCCCCCTAGCATTATTGTTTCGACATTTTTACCTAAACTTTCTAATGCTGCTATTGTGGCTTCTGGAATGGTGGATAAGGCGTCATTGTAAAATTTAATACCTTTGTATGTACCAACATATTCTAATCTGTGAGGAAGAGATTTAAATTTCTTGATTGCTGTTATAATATTTTTCTCAGAAACTTTAAATATCTCCCCTACCTTAATTGCCGCTGCTATATTCTTTAAATTAAATTTTCCTATCAAAGAAGTTTTTCCTATTTTTTTAATAATTTGTTTGAATTTTTTACTTTCAAGGTTTATAGGAATCTTTTTTGCCTTTGATTTTTTTGCTATTTCTTTGACAATCTTATTGTTTGGGTCAAAAATTAAAAAATCTTCTTTTGTTTGGTATCTTGTGATGTTTGTTTTCGCTTTAATATATTCTTTAACGTTTTTGTAATAGTCTAAATGTTCAGGATAAATATTCAGCAAAACGGCTATATGGGGACTCTGTTTTAGATTAAAAAGCTGGTGAGATGAAAGTTCATATACATATATATCCTTTGGTCTAGATGACAATAATAGAGCTAATACAGGTTTCCCTATGTTTCCAACCAAATGAACCTTGAATTTATTTTCTTTAAGGATTTTATAGATTAAAGCAGTAGTTGTACTTTTTCCTTTTGTTCCTGTTATTCCTATAATCCTACCTTTGCAGTTTTTTAAGAAAATCTCGGCTTGTGAAGTTACTTTTTGTCCTTTTTTTAAAAAAGACTGTATTATTTTTGGAGGAATTCCTGGCGATTTGATTATTACATCGTATTCTTTTAAGGCTTTAAGATAATTCTTTCCTAAATATAATTTAATTTTCTTTTTAGTTTTTCTATCCCCCTTTTTTCTTTTTCTTTCCCCTTTTTTCTTTTTTACTCTTTTTTTCTTTCCTATTTCCTTTCTCATCTCCATTTTTTCACGATCGTCAAAAAATGGAGATATTATTTTTTGAGCTTGAGGGTTCAATTCTTTTAATGTCAGTTTATCAGCAATTCCAATGGTTTTTGTGGGAAAAATTTTCCTTAAAAATTTAAAAGTATCTCTTCCTTCTTTTCCAAACCCTAAAATTAATATCTTTTTATTCTTTAATTCTTTTAACTCCATTATATATTAAAAATAACATAAAAAAGGCTAAAAATAAATCAGAAAAGCTGAAAAATATAAACAATAAAAAAAGAGTATAGCTACTCTTTAAATAAAAAATAAATTATTAAATTTTAAGATACTATTTTGATTCCATGAG
>Ga0190360_1001315_pt1 | contig 12960 bp, 7 predicted proteins | sample 48721834_MG_FD_161271 | JGI IMG/M metagenome (GOLD analysis project Ga0190360, IMG submission 161271) | Hydrothermal vent microbial mat bacterial communities from Southern Trench, Guaymas Basin, Mexico - 4872-18-3-4_MG | ecosystem: Environmental > Aquatic > Marine > Hydrothermal vents > Microbial... | reverse complement strand
CAGGCCTCTCCCCTCTCCTCTCAAAGACAAGGAATATCACCGCCCCTGCAAAAGATGCAAGGGTGGCGAAGGCGAGGGGGGCTACGTAGGTTCCTGTGATCTGGGAGAGCGTCCCGCCGAGGATGGGACCGGCGGTGTTGCTCAGGCTTATGGCGCTCTGAAGCATCCCGGTGGATGTGCCCATCTCCCTGTTCTTCATGGAGAGATAACGTATGGAGCCGGAGTATGCGGATCCCCAGGAGACGCCTATGAGCATCATTCCAGCAAGAAACTGGTAGTATGTGGTGGCGGTAAACATTATGAAGAAAGCTAAAGAGGCGACAAGGAAGCCAAAGGGAACGAGCCTTTTCGGGTTGACTCTCTCTGTCGTCTGCATTACAACGAACTGAATCACGGAGTTTATTGAGAAGAGAATCCCCACCCCCGCAGCGGATATGCCCAGCGTTGATAGGTACACGGGAAAAACGATCCAGACCGTCTGAGCCCCCAGGTGGCGGGAGAAGTACCCCAGGTAGACACCAAGGTTCCTCTTTATGATGTGGGCGGGGAAGAAGGGCACCCTCTGGGGGTGGAAGGCCGTGTCGTCCATCTTAAGCGCTATGAGAAAGGATATCAAGAAGAGCATGGAGGAGAACGTAAAGGCCCTTGCGTATGTGCCCAGGATTCCCGCCAGGAAGGTTCCCAGTGCCCACCCCAAGCTCTGGTAGGACGCAAACTTGCCGAGCTTTCCCTTCCTGTCGTTCACATACGCTATCAGAACGGGGGGCAGTATTCCCACAGCGAAGCCGGAGAGGAAGCGGAAGAAGAGCAGAGAGAGGGGTGAGTTTGCAAGGAGCATTAGGAGGAACGTGGCTGCGGAGAGAAGAAGGCCCGCCTGAAGGATCTTCCTCCTTCCAATATTATCGCTCAGACGTCCGAAGTAGTAAGATGAGATGAAGATGGAGAATCCGAAGACGGTGCCTATGAGGCCAAGTTCTGTATCTGAGGCCCCCACCTCCTTTGCCAGAAGGGGAACGAATATCCACGGCGTTGACCTCGCCGTGCTGCTCAGGAAGGATACCGTTTCAGCTTTCACGGCGGTTGGCAAAATGGAAGGCCAATTTATATGTTGCGGGGAAATTTTTTCTCTGGGAGGGATAATTACGCAATAATGTTAAATCAAAAGCGTCATTTTGTTAAGGAAACTGGTCCTCAGAGTGCAGTTCTCCGTTGTAGTATACCCTGACCACCAGTACAAAGGGCTTGCTTTCGTCCTTCACCTCAAGGGGTATATTTACCCTCTTTGAATGCTCTGGTTCTATATCGCCCCACGTCCAGTTGAGGGTCTTCCTCACCACGTTCTCCCCTGCGACTTCTATCGTTATATTCTCAGCCCGGGCGGTCTCCGTGCCGTAGTTCTCTACCTCTATGGGAATGGTAGAAGATGTCACATAATAGGTCCTATTTAATTCAAGCCCCCGGGGTTTCAGCACATAAACCCTGAGGTGCACCCCCTCTCTGTAGGGGGGCGTAATAGGCGTAGAGAACAAGCCCAAGGAAGAGGACCAAGTAGAAGATCGCTCCAAGAATCAGTTGTTTTCTCAGTTATAAGGCAGGCTAGAGGATCATCTTCAATTACTCGATGAGGAAATGGCCTTGCTTTCCCTCTCTAGATGTGGAAGGAGCCTCTCATCCCATATTCTATCCAGAGCCATTCCATAGCTCTTTTTGAATCTGAACATTTCCGCGATACTAGGTACTTTTTTAATTTGGAATAGACGCTTTATAATCTCAAGGTGCAACGTTACATATGTGACACGATAGGACAACTCAAAGCTTTTTTTAAAGAAGTGAGAGGAGAGTTTGTCCTGAAGGTCGTGACCATCGTTTTTCTGGGAGTACTGACAAGTTTTCCCCAGCTCGGGGTAACACCGGATTATTGATTCCACGCTTTTGAAAAGGGTATGGTGAAGGACTGAAGAGAGTTTAGCCACATCCTTAAATGATATCATCTCTATGGAAGATCGCATCTTAATAACGATGTAAAAATGAGAGTTTGCAGGGTGTCTGGTAAGGAACGTTTCAATATCAGATCGGGCAGAAGAAGCGTAGTGCTCATATTCCCTCTCCAGATATCTCGGTAATATGATATAGGCACGTATTGAAGGATAACTAACCAGGTTTATGTCGCCCAGGGTAATATATTCCCTCTTTATGAACTCATCAAAGGTGACTCTCTTGCTGGGAACACAACGAGACACCTCGTTTCCTCCTTCCGGGTAATCACACTGACAACTAGTTTCCCTCATCCTAAATAGATTTATCGCTTCAATGAAACGCTAAAGTAGGAAATGCGTTACACTTGCTCAGGGGGCGGCAGACTCCCCATACCCTCACCAGATAAGTCCTCCTCTCCTCCTGGCTCTTCAAACATACCTTCCCCTCCTCCCCTACCCTTCACATACAGCAACACAACAAACACCACTGCAACCGCAACCCCTAACACCGCAACCCACACCCAAAACCCACCACCTCCATCCTCACCATCACCACTACCCTCTCCTCTCTCAACCACCACCGTCACATTCACCTCTTCAACATTACCTGCACCATCATATGCACGAACCTTGATCTGATACTCACCCGCCTTCCCCACCCTCAACTCTATCTCCCTACCCTCCCTCCACTTACCATCCCCACTCCACCACCACTCCACACTCTCCACACCTATATTATCACTCACGTTTATCTCCATCCTTAACTCCTCTCCCTCCCTCAACCTCACCTCCCCCCTACCCAACTCTATCTCTGGACTTATCACATCCACCAGCTCTATCTCCACACTCTCAAACTCATCCCTCCAACCCGATACATCCACAACTACCCCCCTCAAAATCACACTCCCAACCTCATCCTCGGGCATCTCAACCTCCACATCACCCAACGTCAGATTCCTCCACTCCTCTCCATTTATCAACACCAGCACCCAACCACTTTCCACTCCTACATTATCCCCATATACAACCCCCACCCTCAAAAACTCACCCGTACCCACGCTCTCCGGTACACCCCTAAACTCTATATACGGCGGGATAACATCCCTCACTTCCACCTCCCTCTCCTCACCACTCACACTGTTCCCCACCACATCCTCCGCATACACATAATACCGAAGCACTGTAACCTCCACAGGAACCTCATACTCCCCCACATAATACCCTCCCTCCTCCTCAAGCTCCACAACGTCAACAACTCCTCCACTCAGATACACCACCACCCTACCCACTCCCGATGCATCCCACACCCTTATCCTGAACTCTAACACCTCTCCGCAATCCACCACCGTCGGCGTCTCATCCTCCTCTATCACAGGACCCACAGTGTCCCTAACCTCCATCGTACTATTGTAATACACCACATTACCACCCAGATCCTCTACCCTCAATACTACCAGCGCCTCACCGCTTACATTATCCGGTACCCTCAATGAACCTCTCCACACTCCACCATCATACTCCAACCTCAAAACACTCCTGTAACCCTCATCCCACATAACCTCCAGCTCAACACCCTCAACACCCACATTGTCCCTCGCATACACCTTCACCTCAAACTCATCCCCATTGGCTAAAGATCCAGGCATATCTACCCCTACAACCTCCGGCGGATCATTGTCCACTACCTCAACCACTATCTCCTCACTCCTGTACTCACCACCGTACAGATCCCTCCCCTCCATCCATATCCTCACAGGCTCCGTACTGCTCTCATTCAGCCCAATCACAAAATCCCATTCCCCCTCAACCGCACCAAAGTCCCTCTCCCATCTCTCCTCCCCCCTCATCCACACAAGCTTCACATCCGATATCACCTCAAAACTGTAATCCGGCACCCACACCCCGAGTCCCAAAGGGATTCCCTCTCCCGTCGTACCCTCCTCCACATAACTCCTCACCTCCAGCCTCATATATGGATACGCAGGATGCCTGTCCTCTCCCCCTCCCCCTGGTATCCTAACAGGCTCATCCCCATACCCATCTAAATCCTCATCCCTCAGGCTCACATTCGTCCACAGATTCCCCTCCGCCCCACTATACCAATCGTTACTACCACTATCATAAAAACTTCCATTCCCCACCTCAAATATGTTCCCATACACCTCTATACCAGACGAGTCCCTCAAAATTATACCACTCCTACCTCCCCTTATCCTATTCCCATATATGGCCACTTCCCTCGTCTTCTCCAGCTTTATCGCTGGGTCCCCTCCTCCAAAATCGCACCCATATATCTCCCCTCCTTCCCCCAATCCCACCTGTATAATCGGATACGTCACTTCCCTTGAAATTTTTATCCCGTGTATCTTAAAATTATTACAACCCAATAGAATAACCTGTGAAAAGTTCATTGTACCCGTTATCTCCAAATTATCCGTAAAATTCCACACCACCACTGGCTTACCATCAACTGTGTTGTTTATTATCGATACGTTCCCTATAGCTTCTTTCCCAGGACAATAAGTTATGTTCACGTGAATCCCCGATCCAATCATAATATTGTCTTTTATTATTCTCGGCTCAATTGGTATTGTTATAAAATGTGCCCGCACAACTATTCCCTTAGTGCAATTTACAATACTATTTCTATAAACCCCAATTCCATTTATTGGTCCTTCACAGTTTGAAAAATGGTTTCTCCCAATAACATCCCCTATAACATACCCACCGTTCACCATCGTGTTATTAAGCACGCGCCCATAACTATCAATATAAGAGAAGCCAAGAATCATATTATTTAATACATCACAGGACAATATAGAAGAAACATTTACGATGTAATTCCGGTCCACCACATAGGCTAAGATGCGGTCACAGTTTATTATAGTGTTAGACATAATAAGCCTAGTTTTACTTATGGTAAAAGGAAGGGTCCGCATTATTATTTTCATAACATTCTGAATGTAATTCCCCGATATCGTTACATTCGCTGCTCCGTCTATAATAATATCCCCATTTCCCAATACAGTATTTCCCACTATACTAGCATTCTCCACCCGACCTCCCCGAATAAATACACCATTTCCCCTAACCCCCACTCGTGATATATGTGTATTGTTAATTATGGACATCTTGTTTCCGTGGATGAAAATATCCATAAATCCGGAATGTTGTTCATTCAAGTCAATAACAAATTTGTTTCTTTTTACTTTTAAACCAAAACCCCTCTCTACTTCCAGAAAATCACAATTATATGATATTGACTGCAGGCAGTTGTAGAAAGTATTATTAATTAATGACACATTACTAGCCTCATCAATTTTTATTCCCTTAAAGATTCCAGTAAGATTACAATGTGAGATATAAATGTTATCATATGACACCGAACGATTGCCAACAATTTCTATTCCGGTAACAGGGTGAGATTGTTCATACCAGGATAGATTATGGAAACTTCCATCAATTGTTATATTTATTAAGCTAACATAATCCGATCTTACGCGAATCATGGAAACATTGGCTTCGTCTACTTTGAAGATTACTTTTCCTTTCTCTTCCCCCATAAGTGTCAAGGAATGGTTTATCCATACCTTCTCCGTATAGTTCCCCGCCCTTATCAACACAGTCCCGTTCTCATCAACAGCATCCAATGCCTCCTGAATACTCCCATAATCCCCCCCTCCCGACGGATCCACCACAACGTAATCCAGCCCCCTCAAATCCGGCTCCGGGGCTCCCCATTCCCCCTCTTCCACAACAGACCAAGACCCCGAAGGCAGCATCATTGACAGAAAAAGAGCCACAGCAACTACAAATATACCCTGCAAACGAACCATCTTCTCACCCCCTGGAACAGAAAATCATAAGACTGAGAGAGATTTGGCTAGGGATATTTATGTTTTATCCGCACATGTGTTCCCCACAACTAGATCATTCGCTAAACAGATTCTAGAGGGACCCTCACAACAACTGTAAAATAGATAACCCTCATTCTTTCCGCTTAGTGCGGTGGTAGCATGCTGAAGATCAGCGTTGTCATCCTGACGATTCTCTTCCTCCTCCCCGGGGTCCCCTCCCCACCCCCCCAAGGGGAGAGCGAACACATGAGCCATCCAACCATTTATCTCCACTTCAAGTGGGGGTCCTTCGACCCCTTAGAGGGCCCAGCGAGGGAGGCCGAAGACCTCTCCTTCACTCCAGATTCCTTGGTCGTGGTTCAGTTTACCCGTCCCCCTTACGGGAATGATAGGGAGACCTTGGAGGAGTACGGCTTCCTCCCACTTCTCTACCAGCCAGATTACGCGTTTATCTCCATTGAGACCCCCGGGGCCACCCCTCCCCCCGGGGTCAGGGCCATCTACCCCTTAAAGGCCTATCTAAGGGCCTCACCAGACCTCATCCAGGAGTATGAAAGAGGGGAAAAGGAGGCCAAAAGGCTCTTCGTTCTCCTCGCCCATCCTTCACCATCCTCCATAATATACCTCTCCCAGGTATCCTACGTGGAGGAGGCGGGGGTGGATTACTGCGTTGTGCGGGCTGCCCCGCGAGACCTGAAGTACATCCTCAAGGCCCCCCTCCTGTTATGGGTGGAGGAGCTGGGGGAGGTTGGTCTGGATAACAACGTTGCCTCAGACATAATTGATGTGAACGAGGTCAGAGGCTCTCTGAACCTGACCGGAAGGGGTGTAATAGTCGCCGTGGCAGACACTGGTCTTGACAACGGGAGGAACGATAACACCATGCACCCGGACTTCAGGGGGAGGATCAGGGCCGCCCACGCCTGGGGTAGAAGCGGAAACTGGTCCGATGCCGACATACACATCAACAACTCCGGTGTGATTACCTACAAGGGGGGGCACGGGACTCACGTCGCTGGCTCCGTACTAGGGAACGGCACAGCTTCCAACGGCACTATAAAGGGCATGGCGCCCGAGGCGTACCTGGTTATTCAATCCCTGATGACCTCCACCGGCTCCCTCGCTGTCCCCTCCAACTACACGCTTCTTTTCTCCCAGGCCTATTCCGACGGGGCCAGGATCCACACCAACAGCTGGTCCTCCCGCTCCACGTCAACCTACGGCAACTACACCACAAGGTCCTACTACATCGACTACTACACTTGGCTGAGGAAGAACTTCACCATCCTCTACTCAGCGGGAAATCAACAGTCCTACGGGAACGGCTCCGTCTCCACTCAGGCCACCTCCAAGAACTGCATCGCCGTGGGCGCATCAGAGAACTATCGCCCCAACTTAAGCTCCTACGCCAACAACGCCTCCGAGCTCGCATACTTCTCCTCCCTCGGGCCAACGGACGACGGGAGGATAAAACCTGACGTGGTGGCCCCGGGGACATGGATCCTCTCCACCCGTTCCACTCTTATCAGCGACCCCTGGAACCACTACTGGGGCTCCCAGAGCCTTTACAGCTCCCTGAACAGCTACTACGCTTACAACGGGGGGACCTCCATGTCCACCCCCATCACCGCAGGTTCCGTAGCCCTCCTTCGCCAATACATGGTGGAGAGGGAGGGACACGACCCCTCCTCCGCACTCCTCAAGGCCCTCCTCATAAACGGGGCGAGACCTTTAAGCGGCAACCTCTCCTCCATACCGAACAACAGGGAGGGGTGGGGGAGGATAAACCTCACCCTCTCGCTTGGGGCTGCGGAGGGAATGAAACTCACTTGGGTTGACTGCTCCCCGGGGCTCAACACATCATCAACATATTCAAAGAGGATAGTTGTCCAGAACTCTTCAACCCCCCTCTTCGTCACCCTTGTCTGGACAGATTATCCCGCCTCACCAACCTCCTCCATTGCACTTGTAAATGACCTGGACCTTGAGGTGGTCCTCCCCAACGGCACTGTTTATTACGGTAATGACTTCTCCTCACCCTTCAACTCCACCCATGACAGAAGGAACAACGTGGAGAGGGTGCACATAGAGCATCCCTCCACAGGGATATACACCATAAGAGTGAGGGGATACAGCGTGCCCTACGGACCTCAGCCCTTCGCTATAGCCATAACGGCCAATACAACCGACGCCATAGGCACCCTGAGGTGGGAGAAGCCCTTCTACAGGGCGGGGGAGTGGGGGAGGCTCATCCTCTCCGACTCCAACCTAACCGGGAGGGGATGGGTGAGGATCTTCGTGAACTCAACGGCGGACCCAACCGGCGAGTGGGTGAACCTGACCGAGAACTCAACCGGTGGTGCTCAGGGGATATTCGAAGGGAGAGTGAGGTTTGTTCTCACCTCCCCGGGGAGGGATGAGGTTAGAGTGGGAGACAACGCCACGGTAGTGGCGTATTACAATGAGAGCTACCCGAGGAGGACCTTGACTGCCTCCATAAAGGCGTATGTCCAGCCAGTCATAGCCTGGGTAAATCACACCGCCTGGAACTATATCGTGACAGGCGGGGAGACAACCACCATACTCCTCAACGGAACACCGGGGAGGGAGGCCTTCGTGCGCATCCTCAACCTCTCAGGAGGGCTCACCATTCAGCTCTACGACGACGGGAGGCATGGGGACGGTCTTGCTGGAGATGGCACCTACAGTGGAAATTACACTGTGCCCTCCACCGGATACCTCCAGGGAAATTTCACCATTGAGGGACATCTGAAAAGAGAGCCGCTCTCCGACACTGTGAGGTACTGCCCCCACCCCTTGAGGATAGACACCTTCATGCCTCGTAGACCCTCCTGGCTCAACGTGACGCCGCTTCCAGAGGGAGGCGCCCTCCATCTCAGGTGGGAGGCTGTCCCGGACCCCAACCTCCTCTCCTACCGCATTTACAGGAACACCTCAGGAGGGGACTTCACCCTGGTCCATGAGACCTTAAACACCACCCCCGCCTATGTAGATAGGGGACTTACAGACGGCGTGAGGTACACCTACTACGTTCTCTCCCGGAACATAATGGGGAGGCTCTCCAGGCCCTCCCCCCTCGCCTCGGGCGTCCCTGAGGACACACTCCCGCCCTCACTGAGAATCCTGAACCCCGGGGAGGGGGATGTGCTCAACGGTGTTGTGGAGGTGAACTACACAGCCGACAACGACACCGTGTGGGTAGCCCTTGACATCTACAGGGACCTGAACTCCAACGGGGTGGCCGACGACGGAGAGGGGTGGTATGAGGCCGCGAATGCGAGCTCATCCCCCGGGAGCCTTCGTCTCGATACGAGGTCCCTACCGGAGGATTTTGAGGGGATCTCCCTTCTTCTCAGGCTCAGGGGTGAGGATGAGGCGGGGAACGCCGCTACGAGCCCCCTAATCTCCGGCGTCCGGATAGACAATACCCCGCCGGAGTGGGTCCAGATCCTCCCGGGGAGGGAAGCGGTCACATCAACGGGGGAAGTGACCTTCACCATCCTTACAGAGCCCTCAGCCACCATCCAGCTTTCCTCCAACAGAAGCCTCCCCTCCTTCAGCTACGCTGAGGGACCCCCGGGGAACTACACCCTCCACCTCACAGTGCTCCCTGGGAGTACTCTCATAACCGTATATGTCTACGATGCGGTGGGCAACGGTCCACTCTCTGGAGGCCCCGTGACCGTTCACTACGACCCCTTCCCTCCCATCTGCTCATTTGTGGTCGAAGGTGCTAACACAACTGAGGGGCTGAGGCTCCATAGCACCTCCTCCGACCCTTCCACGGTCTCCAACACCACTCTCGTGGGGATCGCCAGACTGCTCTGGAACGTGAGTTATCAGGGTGAGTACTTCCGGGGAGAGGGAGAGGATCTTGCCCTCCTAGCGCCCTATCCCGGCTGGGCCCAGGTGACCCTCACCGTATGGAACCTATTTGGAAACATGAATTCCACCACCGAGAGGGTGCGGATCAACGACACAACACCCCCCTCCCTTCCCCAGCTCGGCCCCTTCACCTTCGAGGAGGATCGCCGTTTCACCCTCTCCGCCGAGGGATGCACCGACAATGACCCCTCCTTCTACGATGGGGCTGAGTTCATCTGGAACATATCGGGCACCGTCTACTGGGGCTTCTATATCTCCGCTGTGCTCACCTCCCCCGGGGAATACACAGCCACCCTTACCGCTGTGGACCCCTCCGGGAACTCCAATACCACCTATTTCAGGATAAAGGTCCTGGACACCACCCCACCCTCGGTGGCGGTGGAGGGCCCCCCACAGATAAGGGCGGGGGTGGAGGTCATCTTCTCGGCTGAGAATACAACAGATAACGACCCTCTCTTCGCCCCCGGGGAGAACATCCTCTGGGAGGTGGTGGAGATGGGGCTGGAGGGTAGAGGAGCTACCTTCTCCGTGACCTTCCCCCGAAGAGGCTCCTACACCCTGAGGGTGACCGTCTTCGACCCCTCAGGTAACAACGCCACTTCGGTAATGACCCTCGTCGTGCTCAGCGACGGTACACCTCCGCAGGTCCTCCGTGTAGAGGTAAGAGAAGTTGAGGGATATATTGACCCTACGGGCACCTTCACCGTTCACTTCTCTGAACCCCTCACCCCCCCTTCCCCCGAGGCAGTGCACCTCCTCTGCAACGGGAGGGAAGTTGAAAAATCCATGAAGCTCTCCTCCGACGGACTGCTTCTCAACATAACTCTTTTCGATCCCCTGCCCAAGGGCTCCCAGGTGACTTTGAGCCTCACCTCTGCCATTGAGGATCTGACCGGCACACCCCTTCACCCCAACTCCTTCAACTTCACAGTGTGGGGTGAGCTGGAAGTTCTTAACTTCTCCCCTGCGAGGGTGAACTCCTCCGGGGAGGTGAGACTCACCTTCTCAAACAAACTCACTTCGGTGGAGGGAGCAACCCTCAGGCTGGGAGAGAAGGAGAGGGAGCTCCCGTGGCAGATTAACGGCAGGAATATCACCGTCACCCTGCCGGAGGCGCCACCTGGCGAGGGGACAATTATAATCCACAGAGTGGTGGACATCTTCGGACAGAACCTGACGGAGGTTGAGGTGCCCTACAGCGTACCGCCCGCCACCTCCCACACCGAAGGAGGCGGGGGAGGTGGGGGTGGGGCAATCTATATCTACCTTATCTCAATAATAATTGCGGCCGCAGCGCTTCTTACAGCCGCTGTGGTGAGAAGGAAAAAGAGAGCGTGAGAGACATGCAGAAAGAGGCGTTTTCGAGTCCGCTTTTCACCCTTGCGGCATACCTTCTCTTTTTTCTTTCAGTCATATCGCTCTTCCTGGCAGTCATCCTCATTGTGAAGGAGGCGGTAAACACTTTCTACACCCATGAGATGGCCCCGGGGGACTATCTCATCTCCGGGGCGGTCTATCTGGTAGCGGGCCTGATACTACTGGGTGGGGCCTACTACCTGAGGCCATCCATATTGAGGCGGAAAGCGGAATCTGAGAAGGAGGAAGAGTTGAGGGAGGTGAAGCCTCCCACCGAATCCCTAGATGATCTTCTCTGATTAGACGTTCTCTATTCTGGGTGCTAGAAGGTAGAGCGCTCGACCCTCACCCTCCCCAATGTGAAAGAGCATCTTCAAGGGGTAATCCACCCCCAGGTGCAACTCGAGCTCCTTCTCGCCACCTATCGCCTTCATGATCTGTGAGAAGTAGTCCAGGGAGAAGGAGCTTCTAGCAGGGCCGCTGAACTGGATCACATCGTAGTCCTTTCCCTTCCTGAGCTCCAGGTTCATGCTGGAGAGCTCCTCGGAGGAGTAGAGGTTGAGCACATCCTCGGTTTGCATGTCAAGGGTTATGTAATCCGATATGCTCTCGGAGGCCTTCACAGCTTTTAAAACCTCGGTGGAGTTGTGGACCTTAACTTGGGCCTTCATATCCGGAAGATCAGGTATTTTAGGCTCGGTCATCTCCGAGAGGTCTATCAGGGGCATCTTAACCGTTAAGTTCTCAATGTTCATGGTAAGGCGCCCTGTATCGTCATCAACCTTCAGAATGACAATTGAATCCGCCTTGACACCCTTCAAATGGTTCTGGACCTTGGGAAGGTTCACGCCCATCTCCATGGGCTCCACCTCATAGGTCTCAAAGGCGGACTTGGACAGGGCAAGGTCCACCATGGCCACGTGCGCCGGGTCCACTGCCCTTATCTTCAGGCCCTCCTCATCAAAGCGGAACTTGGCCTCGTCAACAAGGGATGATATCACATCCAGTGTCTCGCGGAGAACTCCTGCTTTAATTGAAATCTCTGACATATCATTCACCACGTTGAAAACCACCTTGTGAGGTTATTTAAAAGATGTATTAAATAATTTTGCCATGCAAGATTTCCGGGGGATTTCTGGAAGGATATGGGATAGCTTCCCAGAGGACTTCATTCCAACCCTCCCCTCGAACCTGTTTTGCCCCATTTCCTTATCCGGAATAAGACAGCAGTGGCAAAAATCACTGTCGCCACCAGGGGGTTCACAACAAGAGTCCTCCTTCTTCCTCACTACAAAGCTTCTCTCTACATTAGGGCCTTGTCAATGTGCGGAGCTTCTTTACAATCTCTCTGTCCAGCGGGGGCATCGGGTATTTCTCAATTCTTGCGAGGTAGACCCATCTAACCTCCCTGTGAGATGCCAATTTATAGCCCTCCTCAGGGAGATCCACAAGGTATGCCACCAGCGTTATACCCGCCTCAGGGTCCTCAAATTCCCCCAGCTTCTCAAGGACACTGCAGGAGACCCCCAGCTCCTCGCGAATCTCCCTCCTCAGGCACCCTGCGTCGCACTCTCCCTCCTCCACTTCCCCCCCGGGGAATTCCCAGTATCCCCCCATCTCATCCCCCTCCCTTCTTCTAGCAAGAAGCACCCGACCTCCTTTAACGGCCACTGCGGCGGTCACCCTCCTCACTCCTCATCACCCCCTCCACCACCCCTCCTCTCGAAGAACCTCTGCAGGAGGTCGAAGATGAGAGCCACGAAAAGTACTATTATGACAAGGTAGAGGAGGGGTTCACCTTCTCCACCCTCCCCCACGGCAGTGATCTTCTCTGGGGCCTCGTAAGCGGAGATGTGAAGGGCCCC
>Ga0190360_1001313_pt1 | contig 12967 bp, 10 predicted proteins | sample 48721834_MG_FD_161271 | JGI IMG/M metagenome (GOLD analysis project Ga0190360, IMG submission 161271) | Hydrothermal vent microbial mat bacterial communities from Southern Trench, Guaymas Basin, Mexico - 4872-18-3-4_MG | ecosystem: Environmental > Aquatic > Marine > Hydrothermal vents >... | reverse complement strand
CTTCAAACTCTCCCTTCAAATCCTTACAGAGTCCAAGATAATAATGGGCCTCACATACTGGAGGTGATAGTCTAAGGGCAAGGGAAAATGCTCTTTCTGCCTCATCCAGCTTCTTCTGTCTAAATAGAGAGATACCATAATTAAACCATAATATAGAGGAAGCTGCTCCCATTCCAAGAGCCTCTTTAAATGCTCTCTCGGCTTCAGGCCACTTCTTAAGCATAAGTTCTACCGTCCCATAGGCTTCCAGAAGGTCTCTGGTTCTTCCAAGTTTAAGCTGCTGCAAATAGCATTTCTCTGCTTCCAAAAGCTTGTTAGATTGAAACAACAAGCCGCAGTTCTTCTCCTGTTCCTTTTCCACTTTAATAACTATTTTAGGTTTTTCCTCCTTAGCTTCTTCCTCCTTATTCTCATTCATTATATTCTGTTCTGGCTCAGTTAAAGGTTTCTTTAAACCTTCCCTGAAAGCTGGTCTCTTCGGATGAGAAGGAGGCGGAACGGCCTGAACCAGAGGAATATTCTGGGACGAACCTGGAATATATTTATTAACATTTGATGATTCTGCTAAGGATGAAGAGATATCTTCAGTTCTTTTATTAAAACGGGATTTCTTCTGTTCCACAGATGAAGACTTTAAAGTTTGAGGCTCTTCCATCCGTCTTACCGCTTTAGCCTTTGCATTAGGTGGTTTATTCTCATAGGAATTTACCTTGAGCAAGAGAACAATAATTATAGGGGAAATAATTATCACCAGTAAGAGAACTACAATTGAATATGTAATCTTTTTTCTACTCCTCGGAGGCTCAGGAGGAAGAGGAACTTTTATTTCTTCTTTAAATTCTGTCCTTTTCTTTTCTGCTTTTTTTAAAGCTTCAGAGATCAAACTCATCTTTCTCTCCCTGTTTTTTAAGAAAGATTCTCCTCCACCAGGGAAATTCTCTCCATATTTCTCTGTTTTCTCCTCTTATACTCCTTTCAGCCTTTTTAACGAGTTTCTCATCTATAGTCCATTTTTGTTCAACAAATCCGGCAAGCAATGCTCTATCGCATATCATATTAATCAATCTTGGTTTTCCCCTTGAGAATTTCCAGACCCTTGATATCGCCTTCGAGGTAAACTTAAGCCTCCCGTGGCCACCTGCTTCTTTTATCCTGTAATGAATGTATGGTCCAATTTCTCTTTTCTGCAAAGGTCCGAGATAATATCTAATCGATATTCTCTCATTAAGTTGCCTTAGTTCAGAAAGAGAAAGTTTTTCCGCAAGTTCTTCCTGACCAAATAGAACTATCTGGAGTAATTTTTCTTCTTTTGTCTCAAGGTTGGAAAGTATTCTAAGCTGTTCGAGAACGGAAATCTTCAGATTCTGCGCTTCATCCACTATCACAACTGCTCTTTTCCCTTCCTCCACCACTTTTTCTATAAGAAACTTTCTGAGGGTCTCCAGAAGCTCTTCCTGGCCTTTTCCATCAGTACTGTAAGGGGCTCCAAAATCCTCAAGGATGGATTTTAGAAGTCCTCTCTCATCAAGAAAAGGATTTAATATCAAAGATGTGGGCATAACAGGAGATAACTTTTCTATAAGTATTCTTGAAAGAGTTGTCTTTCCTGTCCCCACTTCTCCTATAATAATTATAAATCCATCCCCTCTGTTTATTCCATAAATTAAGTGCTCCAGTGCCTCAAGGTGTGATTTACTCATAAAAAAGAACTCGGGATCAGGAGTGAGAGGAAAGGGCCTTTTCTTGAACCCGTAGAACTCCTCGTACATTTTATTTTATCAACCCTGTACTGCTTCTATCAGGAGGAAGTTCCTTAAGTATCTTTTGTAATCTTTCCCTTTCCTGCTGGGTTAATTCTTCAACCCTTTTTCCACTCACGATAACAGGGGTGATAAAAATGGCGAGCTCTGAAGTACTCCATAGAACTTCTTTCCTTCTAAAAAGAGAGCCGATCCCAGGCAAATTCATAAAGAAAGGAACCCCATGCTCTACTATATCTTTTCTCCTCTTAATTATACCGGCAATTATAACCGTCTGGTCCTGTTTTGCCTTGATTACTGTATCAATGCTTCTCCTGTCAATCACAGGTTGAGATGCTCTGGAATTTTCTGAAGCAAATTCTTCTACCTTTACAAGCTCAGAAACATCAACATTTATGCTGAAAATTACGTTGCCATCCGTTCCAATTGATGGAATTATATCCAGGACGACCCCAACTGGAACCACCTGTACCATTATGGAGGGAGCAACAACCTGGCTTCCGTAACTTTGAGAAATCTGAGTCTGCATGGTAAAGAACGGCTGTTCCCTTATCACCCTTATAAGAGCCTTTTCCCCCTGTAAAGCAGAAATTCTTGGGGATGAAAGGACCTCAACCTTTCCCTGGGTTCTAAGAGCATCTATCAGAAGGTCCAGTTTCTTGTTGGAGACTGAAAAAGTGAATAGTCCTTTATTTTCTCCTGTGAGTTCCTGACTTGAGACCTTTCCTGAATCAAAGGATACTGCAGGATATAAAAGCGTAGAAGTTGAAGGAAGGGTACCAAAGAAACCAGCGGTTTTTAAAACCGATTCCCAATTAACTCCAAGTTGATGGGCTGCGTTGAGTTTAACTTCTACGATCTTCACCTCCATCCACACCTGTCTCTGCGCAGAGCCCTGTATGCTTTCAATAAATGAAGCCACCTGATTTACTTTTTCCTCTTCTGCTCTTACAAAAATTATCCCTGACTGAGGACTTATAATGAGTTTTCTTCCCTCATTATCTGAAACACTTATTGCCCTGGGCTCTTTTTCAATTTTGGTTGACACTTTGTTGAAGAGAAGAGTGGAAAGCCCCATTGAAAGGTCAGACCATAAATTAGTGTCTGTTTTGGTATCAATATTACTGGTACTCGCATTTAAGCCCATTCCTAAACCTGCTGCTCCCATGCCCCCTAAACCAGCTCCAGCCCCACCAACTCCTCCAATCCCGCCAATTCCACTAACTCCCCCGACTCCTCCCATCATTCCACCCATGCCTCCTGTTATAGTAGAAACACTGGAGTATGATACCTTTCTGGTACCCTTTCTCTCCGCTGGGAGGAAATTAACAGTGAAAATTCTGGTAACAAATCTGGGTTTATATACGTGAAGAACATCTCCTTCCCAACTGTAGTCATAACCAAGGGGAGTGAGGATGTAATATAAGGCTTGATCAAGGGTAATATCCTTGAGAGACATTCTGGGGACAGTGCCTTTCACTTCAGGGTCCATAACTATTGAATATTTTGTTGCAGTCATTATAGCCATTAAAACTTGACGAACATCCCCACCTTCAAGTTCTATGGTTAATTTCTGTGTTTTCCCCTTTTTAATTATTGTTTTAACAACATCCTGAGAAGGAATCTTTACCGGTGATGGAACGGCTTTCTTCTCTTTACTTTCAACTGCTTCCTTTTTCTTTACAGGAGTTGGCACAACTTCAGGTTGTTTGCCTCCACACTGTATCAAAAGAAAAGAGAATAATATTAGCAAAAGAGCTCTTCTCATTTTTTCCCTCCCTTAACAGACCTGGGAGAAGAAAAACTCAGTGTTATAGAAGATTTTTCAGAATAAAGCTGAAGGAATTCTTCTCCCAAAGGGGTTTGAATATATACTTTGTTTCTTTCTATCCTTTTTATAAGTATGGGTCCTATCATATCGCCTTCTTTATATCTTTTGTTATTAATTATTGCGATTTTATTTTTACCTATGTTAATTATAGCACTCAATTTCAGCGTAATCGTCTCTGCAGGCTCCCCTTCACCAGCACCAACGCCAGGCGGAAGTTTAAATGGATTATAGGAAAGCGAGGTTAACATCATGATCGGAACCGGTTCATCAGGGAGGAAGGAATTTACAGGATAAAGAAAAATATCCTTTTTGAAATTTTCCAGAAACGTAGAAGGAGCACTTCCTTTTTTTTCACCTATTGTAACATTTTCTCTTGGTATGGAAGTTCTGGATTGTTTAGATGTGGGCTTGTTAATAACCCGAAACCAGAAAAAAATCACCGCCACTATTAATAATAAGATTGCTCCAATATCCTTTGGCTTCATTTTTCCATCCTTTTAAGTTCAAAAACAAGTGTAAAGAATAATTCTCTACCTCTGTCTATATCAAATTCCACAGGAAAGACGGGGGCAGAATTAAAAATTAAATCCTGAGCAAATTTTATTCCCGCCACTGGCTCAGCTACATATTCTATCCTTAGCACAACCTTTCCATCGCTTGAAGTATTCATCTTTCTTTTAACGGGAGAGAGAGGTTTATATTTCTCTCTATTGCTCAATACTATTTTTATAATGTCATTATCAGATTTCATTTCGAGCCTGTTAATACCATACTTCTCAGCCATTTTCTCTACCATACTCACAAATCCAGAAACTTTCTTTGCTATTTCCTCCCTGGTCCACGGGAAAACATAGGTATTCTCCCATTTTTTATTTATATCAGCGAAGAAAGTTTTCTCTTCAGCGGTAGGAGCCACAAATTTTGCCGCCTCCATTCTATAGATTTCTGTCTTTGCTTTTATCTCTTCTACTTTTTTCATAATAGAAGTGGTAGTGCTTATAGAAGAATAAAAGTACAGGAAGATGAATAGAAAGAGTAGAAGGGAAAAAATAACAAGGCCTGAAACCCTCAATAAATAAAACAATTGCTTCTTACTTAACCTCAAAATTAACCTCCTTTTCCCCCTTTATTATAAATTTAACCTTTGGAATCGGACGGTTATCAGGGAAAAACGGGTCTGCTTCCATAACATTTTTCAACTCAGCGAATATTATGTTTGGATAAAGCGATTTCATTCTATCAAAGTAGGCAAGAAAATGCTGATTTCCAGGCCCAGGCCTTTCGAAAATGGCTCCTGCTATTTCAAATTTAACCTTTGTATTTTGAAACTGAAAGGTAATTGAATCAAAGACTGTATTGATGGGCGCATTTTCGGAAAAATCTTTAATTATCTCTCCAACTATTGAAGCATGTTTTCTTCTCGCATAAAGGTCATAGTATCTCTTCCATATCTCCATTCTCTTGGCTTTTACAGAATTGAGCTCCTGTAATTTTAATTCAATAGAAGTGTATTTTTTCATTATGTTCTGCATCTCTTTCTCAGAACGCTGCCTGTAAGAATTTAAAAGATAAATTCCTACTCCTACAAGTCCTGCGGACAATAGAATTTCAAGCAGAAACACCACTATGGAAGATGATATCTTTTTACCATATATGTAATCTTCATGAAGTAGATTAGGCCATCTCTTTGTATCCTGGATTAAAGCATAGCCAAGTAAAGGCATGAATTTTAAAAGAAACTCATTGATGTTTTCCTGAATATCAGTTGAAAACGAAAGAGGTAATTTTGAAAGTAAATCTTCCTCAATAATATCCCTTATCTTCATTGGAATAGGAAGTATTTCCTCATAGGCTATTTTGTATTCAGGGGGCGCGAGAATAAAGATTTCGCTCATTACGAAATTTCTCATAAATTGTTTAAGATACTGAATCGACCTTAAAACTTCCTCCCTTATAGCTCCTATTTCTTCTCCGTGAGGAAGAGAAAAACTTCTTGACAAAAGAACATTGCCGTCTTTAAAAATGTAAAAACTACCTGTCCCATCAAAAATGTGCAGAAAACCTGTAATCCCAAGGTCTTTAACATATTCTTTGAAAACCCCCTGTATGGCCAATTCCTTTGTAATAACTCCTTTAATGCGAACACCAAGGGTTTCCAGTCTCCTAACGGTAATTTCAACATCTTCTCTCTCAACCGCCACAACAAAATATAAATCTTCCATTTCACCTTTTGAAACTACAAAATCAAAATTAAACTCACCTGTAAATGGAACCATATCTCTAAGTTCATTGTAGATGGCCAGGCGAGCTTCTCTTCTGTTCATAGGTGGAAGTTTAAGTAAAGAAGAAAATACTTTCTTGGTAGGCCAAATGATAAAAGCATCTCTGCCTTTTACGGGATACATTGTAGAAACCAAATGCATTGCCCCAACATAATCATCGGCTTCCACTTCTTCATAAAATAGATTCGTCACGTAAAAATCCTCTTTACCCTTCGCCATTTCAAGAATTCTTAAAAATTTGTCTTCAAAACTTATAACCAAAAAATCCTTTTTTCTCATCGTGCCTGCGCTCCTATAGATGAAGCTAATTTATAAATGGGGAGGAAAATTGCGAGGGCAAGGAAAAGAACTACCACTCCAAGAAGAATAATAATTGAAGGTTCCAGAACGGCGAAAAACCTTCTAATAGCAGCTGGAACTTCCCTGTCGTAATAATCAGATACTTTCTCTAATGTTACTTCAATCCTCCCTGTTTCCTCTCCAACGGCCATCATCCTTATAACAAGCTTTGGAAATATAGGGTCAGTCTTCATAGCTTCGGAAATTTTTTCTCCCGCAAGGACTCTCTCTTTTACTCGTGATAGAGACTCCGCTATTACTTCGTTGCCCACAACGTCTTGCACTATAGAAAGAGCCTGGATCAAACCTATTCCAGCCTTATAAAGGCTGGCCATGTAATGGGAAAATCTGGAAAAAGCAAGTTTGTGTTGCAATGGTCCAAAAACAGGGATTTTTAATTTTAATTTATCCCAGAATTTCCTCCATTTTATTGAATAAGCATAAGTAAGTTTATAAAAAAGGAAAAATCCTGCAATCACAAGAATAATTACCCACCAGTAATTCTGAAACCATTCAGAAACTCCAATAAACATCCTTGTAACCCAGGGAAGTTCTACATTATAAGATTTGAGAATGGGAACTATTCTTGGAAGAGTGAAAGTCATAAGTAAAGTAATTACGCCTATAACCATTAAAATCACTATAATAGGGTATATCGATGCCTGTTTTACCTGACGTGAAACTTCCTCCTGCCATTCTAGGAATCTCACGAGGTCCCACAATACCCTATCCAGATTTCCGGTTGCCTCCCCTGCCATTACTATGCTGACATACACCTTTGGGAAAGCCCTTGGGAAATTTTCAAGCGCATCAGAAAAGCTCATTCCAGCCTGGAGCATCGAAACGAGATTTTCAAATAGTTCTTTTTTAGCCTTAAATTCCTCGGAAAAATCCTGAATAGCAGTTACAAGAGGAATTCCTGATTCAAGGGAAGTGGCAAGGTGAATGGTAAAAGTGATAAGCTCTCTTCTTGAAAGTTTTGCTCTTTGCTTCAGAGGCTTCCTTTTTTCCTCTTTTGCTTCGAGGAGATACAAACTTTTTTCCTTCAAAATGGCTCTTAACTGTACTTCATCCAGGGCTTCAAGCGTCCCCTTTATGGTTTCTCCCCTGGGATTTTTCGCCACATATGAATAAACAGGCATCAGACTTCTCCATAAGTCACCCTGAAAACTTCATCAAGAGAGGTTATTCCACGTCTTACCTTGTTTATCCCATCTTCAAACAACGTAACAAAACCTTCTGAAAGAGCAGCCTCTTTAAGTTGAGAAATTTTCCCCTCTGCAATCATTCCTGCTATTCTCTTTGAAACTACAAAAATTTCAAATATCCCCGTTCTTCCTCTGTAGCCCGTATTTCTGCACCTTTCGCACCCGGTAGCTTTATAAAAAACAGGTTCAGGTTCCCAGTGCCATCCAATGCGCTTAAGGTCATCAACCGAAGGCTTATAAGGCACCTTACAATGCTCACATAATTTTCTCACCAATCTCTGTGCTACTACTCCAATCAGGGAAGAAGCTATCAAAAATTTCTCTACCCCCATTTCAACAAGTCTTGGAACAGCTGAAATGGAATCGTTAGTATGAAGAGTGGCAAAAACCAGATGACCTGTTAATGCTGCCCTTACAGCCATTTCAGCTGTTTCTCCATCCCTTATCTCTCCTATAAGAATAATATCAGGGTCGTTTCTCAGAATCCCCCTTAACCCTTCGGAAAAAGTAAAACCAGCCTTCGGGTTAACCTGGCTCTGCCTTATTAGTGGGAACTCATACTCCACAGGGTCTTCTATTGTCATAATATTTTTCTCTATTGAATTTAAATAATTAATTGCAGAATAAAGAGTTGTTGTCTTTCCTGCGCCAGTGGGACCTGTGACAAGTATAAGCCCATAAGGCTTTGTTATCAGGGCCTCAAAAATCTCAAGATGTTTCCTGGAAAATCCGAGGTCTGCGAGACCAAGGACCAATCTCGACTTATCAAGCAGCCTCATTACGATATTTTCTCCGTGAATGGTAGGGAAAAAGGAAACTCTGATATCAAATCTTTTCTTGCCATACCTGTATGAAATTCTTCCATCCTGAGGTACTCTTGACTCTGCGATATTCGCCCCTGATAGTATCTTTAATCTTGTCTCAATAGCGGGCCTTAATAGCTTTGGAATAATAGGTCCTGGGAAAAGAACTCCATCTATCCTGTATCTTGTTCTTACAATAGTTTCTTCTGGTTCAATATGAATATCCGTTGCTCCGTCCTCAATTCCTTTAATTATTATATGGTCAACAAGCCTGACCACAGGCTTTTCGCTTACGATATCAGTAGTAGCAGCCTTAGACGCTATTTCTATAGATTGTTCTATCAACTCCTCAATTGAAGTTCCCCCAGCATAATTTAGTTCTATTGCTGTCATTATGTCACTTTCAGGAGCAGAGAAAACTTTAACAAACTTCCCTGTTATTTTTTCCAGCTCCTGAATAGCCCTTAGATCAAAGACATTAGCCATTGCAACGTAAATGTTTTTATCATCCATATCAAATGGGAGCACCTTTAGGCGTTTGGCTACCTCTTCGGGAATTAATTTTAAAACGTCTCCTCTTACTCTTAAGTTTCTTACATCAACTGTTTTAACCTCTGACTGGGAAGCAAGGGCTGCAGCCAGTGCATCTCTGGTAATGAACCCTAAATTTACAAGAATCTCTCCAAGCATTTCCTTTGTTCTTTTCTGTTCCTTCAATGCAAGCTCAAGCTGTTGAGGGGTTATCAATCCTTGCTCAATAAGAATCTGTCCCAGCTTCTTGGGAGGCTTTTTTGAAAGAGGCCTTCCTTTCTCTTCTTCCATCATTTATATAATATATTACTGATTAAGCAAAAAATCAAATTTATTTAATTTTTTCTAAAATTTTGATAATAGAAGGTTGTTTCGGATTTAATTTTAAGGAAGCTTCCAAAACTTTTAATGCCTCTTCTTTTTTGTTGAGCTTCAAATAGCACAGTCCAAGTGAATTTAAAACCCTGGGGTCACTGTCATAAGTTGCTATAGACCTTTTATAATATAAAACAGCCCTATCAAGTAGTCCCATTTTTTCATAAGCTTTGCCCTTGTAGAAAAGCACTTCATATTCTCCTTCTTCATTCAGATTCGAAAGAGCAGCCAAGGCCTTCTGGGGATAATCAAGTAAGAGATATGTCTGCGCAAGTTTCATAGCAGTTTCCTTGAAATCAGGCTTCAATTTAAAGCTTTTTTCCAAATATACCAGCGCTTTTCTGTATTTTTTTAGATTAAAATACTGGCTTCCTACGGATAAGTATATAAGGAACTGATTATTTAAAGGCAGAATACTTGAGGAAATAATAGGCCTGGGAATTCCGGAAATAGGGGAAATGGCAATCTCTTCTATTGGGGATTTAATTTCACCTATTTTTGCATAGATTTCATATTCTCCAGCAGGAAGTTTTACATCTGGCTCAATTGTGAAATCCATATCCTTTCTATAAGGCTTTGTGTTTAGGTTCAATTTCTTTAAAATAATTTTTTTCTCTTCTGATACAGCTACCAGCTCCAAAATTCCAGTTTCCCAAAGCCGCTGCGGTAGAGAGGAAACCCTTATCAGAAATACTGGCCTATCTTTTGCAGAAAATGCCTTTTTGGCGTCGGTATAGAAAAATGTATTGCCAAAAGTGAAGGGTTTTAGAGCGAACATTGCCAGATTTTCTTTCCCATAAGATACAAGGGGAGCTTCTATGTAGAAGTTTTCAGGGGGGGGCACTTTAACTTTTGTATCAATATACGAAAACTCTTTCGAAATTGTATTTTTAACCAGAAGTATTACTTCATAATCTCCTTCCACAATAGGAATTTCGCCCTGGAGAGAAACACCACCATTTCTTACCATGGTTAGCTGCCTGTCGTTCAGTTCGATAGTAAAGTTGTTTCTGTACTGGAACACAATATTTCCATTGTGGTCTTTTATACTCGCATCCACTTCAAAATTAGCTATATTTCTTTTCCCTATTCTGTCAAAACTAACAGAGGATGGTTCTATAGCATAGTGAATGAAGTTAATCCCAAATCTTGGGTCCTTTGCCACATGAATATAAAATCTGGCATTTATATAATTCATACTGTAGTCCACGTCAACTATTCCCTTATACTTGAGGAAATCTTCTGCATAGGAAGTATCAAACTCCCTTTCAGGAAGAGTCAATACGTTGGACATTATAGAAGCAGCTGTAAAAGAAGGCTGATATCCATAGGGGATCTGCCCTGGAATTAGAGAAAGGGAAACATCAGCAAGAGTTGGATGTGCCTGTCTTATATACTGATAAAGTTGCTCAAAATTGGTAGGATCGAGATTTCTGGTATCCTGATTCTTTAATAGCAAAGCATATGGGCCATCGGAAAGAGGATCATAGAGCTTAAACTCTCCGGTCCCATTTCTTCTGAAGAAAATAAGGGCAAAATGTGAGGGAAGGCCGAGGGAAGTATTCCCGTAATAATACCACACTTCTGTAGGAACAATGTAAGGGTCCATGTAGTATCTTTCTATACTTGCAGGCTTTCCTAAAAGAATATATATTCTTCCTCTATCAGTTTTCCATCCGGGTTTTGGGGAATCGGTCCCCAGATATTTATTTGCATAATTAAACCTTCTAATCAACTCCTCTTTATATTCGTTCTTTGGAGTAGCAGGATTTGGATCTCTAACCTTCCAGAAAGTTTTTATAAAAACATCCCTGTCCCTATTATTTGTTAATTTAAGAAACACCTCTTTCTCTTTGGGAGTTATAACCCACCATACAAGTTCCAGCCACTGCTTGTACTTTAAGGGGAGTTGTTCTATAGGATCATTTTTTTTCGCAGGAAAAATTAAAAGCGCAAATATAAAGACCAATATTATTTTTTTTATTAATCCACTCATGCTAATATTTTATCAGATTTGAGACGATTATAAGGAGGAAGAAAATGAAAAAACTGGCTATGTTAATGCTAATGGTAACAATAATAAGTGCACAGGGGTTAAAACTTGACCTTATGGGAGGCATAGGGATAACAAAGGGCTCCGAGGTTCTAAACGATGAACTTTTTAAAATAACTCTGCAATCTGGGGCAAATTATGGCCTCAGGGCTCAGGCTATTGCTTCTAACATAGGAATTGAGTTTTATTACACGTTAAACACTCTGGAACCTGATGCAATAGATAAATTAACAAATGGGGTACTGGATTTTTCAGACAAATTTGCAAATTATGGCATAGGACTTATTCTTCAAGGAAAAGGTTTTCTTGCCCCTTATCTATCTTTAGATTACGGAAAAACAAAATTTTTGGGCGAACACAAATATGCACCTGACGGAAAACACTATTCTGTTGGTCTGGGATTAAAATTTATGCCAACCTCAATAGGACTGTGGGGAGAAGCAAGGCTTTTAAGAGTGTCTGATCTGTTTAAGGATCTTAAGGAATTTACAACAGAAGGGAAATTCACCACCTTTTCCGTAACGGTTGGAGGGGTGTTTAGATTCTAAGTGATAAAAAGTAAAGACAATCCTAAAATAAAAGAAGCAAGAAACCTCATAAAAGAAGGACGTGCTATAAAAATAGAGGGAAGAAAAATAATTTTTGAAGTCCTAAAAGAGGGTCTGTCCCCAATTTTTCTTTTCCTGACCGAAAAAGACCCAAAACTTGAAACCCTTACTCAATCTTCAGGAGGGACAGTTCTTTTTGTTAAGAAAAACGTCTTGAAATCCCTTTCTTCCCTCAAAACACCACAGGGACAAATATTACTGGTAAAACCTCCTCGATGGGAAGAAAAAAGCTGGAAATATGTAATTATTCTTGAAAGAGTCCAGGACCCAACTAATCTCGGTTCAATCATAAGAACAGCGTACTGTCTTGGTTATGATGCCATTTATTCTGATGAAGAAACTGCTAGCCCTTATTCTCCTAAAGTTCTCAGATCAAGTAGTGGGTATGCTCTAAAAATGCCATTTTTTCGGGTTAAAAATCTGGAGAAAAAAATAATAGAACTAAGAAATAAAGAATTACCAATTATAGGAACCTTTCCTAAGGGTGGTGTTTCTCCTGAAGAAATGGGCCAATTGGATAAATTTGCGATAATTTTTGGAAATGAAGGTCAGGGAATATCTCAAAAATTACAAAATTTATTAACAGAGAGGATAACGTTAAAAATGAAGCAGGGAGAGTCTCTAAACGTTTCAGCATCCGCCGCAATCATTCTTTACCTTTTGAAAAACCCACTTTTTCTTTAACTGAATATATTCTTTTACCCGAACTCTCATGGTAGGTACGTGTAAGCATTTCCCCAAGGAGACCAAGAACTATCAATTGAATTCCTGTTAAGATCAATAAAATTGTTAAAGACAAGAGAGGACGGTTTCCAATAGGTTCATATTTTATATATTTGACATAGGTTAAATAAAGACCTGAAAGGATGCCTAAAAACAGGGAAATAAGCCCAAGAGACCCAAATATATGTAGCGGCCTGGAAGAATAACTCAAAAGAAACTTTAGGGCAATAAGGTCGAGCAATACTTTGAAAGTGCGAGATAGTCCATATTTGGACTTACCGGCAACTCTTGGCCTATGATTAACAACAATCTCCGCGACTTCAACACCGTACATTGAAGCTACAGCTGGAATAAATCTGTGCATTTGTCCATATAATTCTATGTTTTCAAGTATTTCTTTTTTATATGCCTTAAGTGTACATCCAAAATCGTGTAGTTTAAGTCCCGTTACTTT
>Ga0190360_1001312_pt1 | contig 12969 bp, 9 predicted proteins | sample 48721834_MG_FD_161271 | JGI IMG/M metagenome (GOLD analysis project Ga0190360, IMG submission 161271) | Hydrothermal vent microbial mat bacterial communities from Southern Trench, Guaymas Basin, Mexico - 4872-18-3-4_MG | ecosystem: Environmental > Aquatic > Marine > Hydrothermal vents > Microbial... | reverse complement strand
TGGCAAGTATTTTTATCCTCCAGCAAGATTTTAGCCATTTGAAAATCAAAAGAAGTGGTTATTTTAATGTTTTTTTCTTCACCAGGTATCACCTTCACAGGAACTCCTAATTTCTCAACAAGCGTTGCATCGTCATTTGCCTTCCAGTTGCGGCTTCTGGCTTCTCGGTGAGCAATTTTCAGAATATCCAATCTAAATCCCTGAGGAGTTTGAATTAAATAGAGTCTATCGCGGGGAAGAGTTTTCAGCACAGTTTTATCTTCCTTTACCTCTTTAACAGTTTCTTTAAGAGGTATTCCTGGAGTTACAGCGCCAAAGCTTTGTGTTTCTCTTATTACCGACTCAACAAGAGATTGAGAAGCAAGTGGTCGAACACCATCATGAACAAGAACTATATCGGTTTGGCTTTCTATTACACTGAGCCCTTTAAATACAGAATCTATCCTCTCTTCACCACCCTCTATTACTTCTCTTATTTTCTTATACCTCCACAAAGAGAGCTTGTTTTTTGCGCTATTTAACATCCCCTGCGGCACAACCAGAACTATACCCTTTATTAAAGGGCAGTGGTCAAATATGTCTATAGTCCATTCCAGAATTGGTCTTCCGGCTATCAAACAAAACTGTTTGGGTTCAGTATCACCAAATCTCCTTCCCTTACCACCACCGGCAATTATTACCTCTACTCTCACTTAACTCTGCCCCGAAATTTCTTTCGCTCTCTTTCGCTTTCCTCTTTAACTTCGGTAAAGATCATTTTTCCCGTAGTGGTTTGCAAAACAGAAGTAACTGTAACCTCTACCTCCTTTCCTATATATTTTTTCCCTCCTTCCACCACCACCATGGTTCCATCCTCAAGATAAGCCACTCCCTGATTGGGATTTTCCCCTTCCTTAAGGATATTTATCCTTAAAGATTCTCCCGGAAGCAGGATTGGCTTTAGAGCTGTAGCCAGTTCGTTTATATTGAGAACCATGACATTTTGAATTTTAGCTACCTTTTTTAAATTATAGTCATTGGTTACAATTTTTGCGTCCATAGTTTTTGCAAGCTGAAGAAGTTTGTTGTCAACTTCCGGAATATCGGGAAAATCGGTATCCACTATTTCTACCGGAACAATGTCTTGATTTTGAAGTTTATTCACTATATCAAGTCCTCTTTTTCCTCTGGCTCTCTTGGTAGAAAGGGGTGAGTCAGCAATCTGCTGGACTTCGGTGAGGACAAACTGTGGTATAATCAATGTTCCTTCAATAAAACCGGTCTCGCAAATTTCGGCTATCCGTCCATCTATTATTACTGAAGTATCCAGTATTTTATATCCTCCCTCTCGAACCCGGGCTTTTTTCCCTGTGATATATGAAATAAACTCAAAGATATCTTCCTCTCTCTTCAGGCCCACACTTAATCCAACACAAGCACAGACAAGATTTATTGTTAGCAATATTATGGGAGCCATGGTTTTTAAATTGACTATCAAAAGAAGAGGATAGGCAATTAAATTTGCAATTACTAATCCTATGCCTAAACCTATGCCTCCTGAAATTAATTTTCTTATAGAAACCTTGGAAAGACCTCTCTCGGCTATTACAATTATGGTGGCTATCCATCCTCCAATGAGAGCATAGGTCCAGGGGTTTACCTGCATATTAAGTGCTATTCCATAACATACTGCAGCTACAAGAATAACAAAAAGTACACGTAATCTAATTTGTTCAAAACTCATGAATTATTCTCCTCCTTGTTAGTATTTTCCCACCAGAGCTCTATCTCTAAGTCTTTCTAATTCTATCTTAATGGCATTGGCCCTTTTTTCTCCCACTTCGTTAATCTCTGTTAACTGCTGGGGTGTAGCCTTCATTATATTTACCAGACTTCCTAAGGCCTTTACAACATTGTCTACCACAACTCTTGGAAGTCGGGGAATCTTGGATAATACTCTATAACCTTTAGGATAAACTGCAAGATCCAGACTTTCAGCAGATGCTCCGTATCCCAGAGCATCAGCGATAAGATTGACTTCAAGAAGTTTGTCAAAATCCAGAGAATCTAATTTCTCTATCGTCTTAGGTGGGTCTTTGGCGTAATCTCTTATGACTTTTTCTACCTCCTCCAGGGTATCTCCAACTATTTCTTTTAATTGCATCTCCACTAATCTTGCTTCGGTTCCAAGTTCAATTATATAACGGTCAACCTCCTCCTTTATCCTCTTTATAACTTCTCCTTTTTGAATAACATTGACAACATTAAAGAGTCTTACCTCGTCTTGAAATTCAAGAATGTTCAACTCTCTTAAAACTTCGCTGAAGGCTATTCTATATCTTTCCAATGTTTGAAGAGCCTGGCTTGACCTTCGAAGGAGCTCAGGTAAAGGTTTCAGGACATACTTGGTATTTCCCTGATATAAAGTGACCACATTTCTGGATTGAGAGATAGCGATAACCGGACAGCCAGTTTGTTTGGCCATTCGATCGGCGCTTCTGTGTCTTGTTCCCCTTTCTTCAGTGGGAATTAAATAATCAGGGACAAGCTGGGTGTTAGCATAGAGAATTTTCTTAGCATCTCTTGAGAGAATAATTGCTCCATCCATTTTAGCAAGCTCTGCCAGAGCCATGGGGGTAAGAAGGGAATTCACCTGAAACCCCCCATCTATGGCACTAAAAACCTTTTCGTTGTCCCCTATGACTATTAATCCCCCTGTTCCCCCTTGAAGTATTATTTCCAATCCTTCTCTCAAATCAGTACCCGGGGAAACGAGTTTTAAAAGCCTTAAAAGTTCCTCGTTAAATTTTTTCTGCAACAGCTACCTCACTTTTAATCCTCTTTGTATGGCCTCTTTTATGTTGCTAACACCTATAAATTCCATTCCTTTGACCTTTTTAGCCTCTTTTTCTTCCAGAACGCACCCAAGGCAACGAGTAAATCCTAATTTTTTCGCTTCCTTCAGCCGACTTTCCATAAGACCTACTGGTCTTATTTCTCCTCCAAGTCCAACTTCACCAACTATCACGGTTTTTGGAGTAACGGGTTTTTCTTTTAAGCTGGAAACAACAGCCAGGGAAATTCCAAGATCACAAGCAGGTTCCTCCACCCTTACTCCACCTGTTGCATTTATATACACATCCTTCTGGTAGAAATTGAGATTTTCTCCTTTCTCCAGAACAGCGAGCAAAAGGCAAACCCTGTTGTAATCCACCCCCTGGGTAACCCTCCTGGGAATAGTCAAGTTTGATCTACATACCAGAGCTTGAATTTCGACTAAGAAAGCACGAGTTCCTTCAACCACAGGAACAATTGCTTTACCTGATACTTGACTGTTAAGCTGGTAGCTGCTAATAAAAATGGCTGAAGGGTCTACCACTTCTTCAAGTCCAGATTCACTCATTTTAAAAACACCTATTTCTGACGTGGGGCCAAACCTGTTTTTTGTAGCTCGAAGAATTCTGAACTGATAATCTTTACTGGCTTCAAAGTAAAGAACAGTGTCCACTATATGTTCCATTATCCGGGGGCCCGCAATATAACCTTCCTTGGTTACATGTCCCACAAGAAAAATGCTGATCTGATTGTTCTTGGCAATTCTTGTAAGATAGGATGCACATTCTCTAACCTGAGATACAGTTCCAGGCGAAGATTCCATCTCATTTAAGTAAACTGTTTGAATGGAATCAAGTATTGCAACCTTTGGGTTTATCTTTTGGATTTCCTTCTCAATGATTTCCAGATTGTTTTCAGCCAGCACGTAGAGAAAAGGCGATTTTATGTTTAATCGGTGTGCCCTCAGCTTTGTTTGTTGAAGAGATTCCTCTCCTGAAACATAAAGAACGGGGAATTCCAGATAAGAAAGACTGTTGGCTACCTCCATTAAAAGTGTTGATTTACCAATTCCTGGTTCCCCTCCCACCAGCACTACTGACCCTGGAACAATTCCTCCTCCAAGAATACGATCGAATTCGTTAATTTTGGTTAAATAGCGATTTTCCGGGGAGACTTTTATTTCAGTAACCAACTGAGGAGGGGCACTTTCCACGCTGAACGTCTTTCTGGGCAAATTCATCTCTTCAACCAGCGAATCCCACTCTCCACACTCAGGACATCGTCCTTCCCACTTTAAGCTTTGATATCCACAGACTTTGCATACGAATTTTGATCTCTGTGTCAAAATGATTCACCTTTTTTAGCAAGGTTTAGACTTTTCAAAGCTTTACCGGTGCCAACAGCAACACAGGAAATGGGATCCTCAGCTAAAAGAGCAGGAATTCCAGTTTCTTCTTTAATTAAAAGATCAAAATTTTTCAACAAGCTACCTCCACCGGTTAGAACGATTCTTCTTTCTATTATGTCTGCTGCAAGTTCTGGAGGAGTTCTTTCCAGAACAGCTTTTATACCACCAATTATTGTGGAAAGTGGTTCTGAAAGAACCCGACATATCTCTTCTGCTGTGATTTTAATTCGCTTTGGAAGTCCTGTTATTAAATCTCTCCCTCTCACTTCCATCTCCTCATCATGAGGTGGAAAAAGTGCATAGCCTATTTTTTTCTTGATTAATTCAGCTGAGATTTCTCCCAGTGCTACATTGTACTCTTTCCGCACATACCTTATTATAGCTTCATCCATTTTATCCCCTGCCACTCGTAAAGACTCTCCGGTAACTATGTCCCCCAGCGAAAGAACAGCAATATCAGTTGTTCCTCCACCTACATCTACAATCATACTCCCCTCAGGTCTTGTGATATCCAGATTTGCCCCAATAGCCGCTGCCTTAGGCTCTTCAATTAAAAAGACTTTTTTAGCCCCGGCTCTCAGGCCTGCATTAATAGCAGCTCTTTTTTCCACGGAGGTTCCACCCGTAGGAATGCATATCATAAGGTAAGGATGAAATAACTCCCAGCGCCCACACACTTTTCTTATATAGTAGCGGAGCATCTGCTCAACTATGTCATAATCTGCGATAACACCGTCACGCATAGGTCTTAGGGCTACAATACTTCCCGGAGTTCTACCCAGCATCTCTCTTGCTTCCTCACCAATAGCTAATATTTTACCCGATTCACTATCCATAGCTACTACCGATGGTTCCCTGTAGATAACCCCTTTTCCATCCACATATACGATTATGCTACTTGTGCCAAGGTCTATTCCAATTTTTTTGCTCAAATTTATCATTATCTATTTGTCCTTTACTCTTTTTATTTTTGCGCCTAAACCGGCAAGTTTTTCTTCCAGTTTTTGATGCCCCCTGTCTATGTGAAAAATATTAAGGATCTCACTTTCACCTTTGGCTGCCAGTCCTGCTAAAACTAAAGCTGCTCCTCCTCGGATATCAGGTGCTGTTACTCGAGCACTTCTGAGAAAGGGGACCCCATTTATTATAATATTTTTACCTCGCCTGGTAAGTTCGGCTCCCATTTTTACCAGATGAGACAAATGGGAGAATCTATTTTCAAAGACCGTCTCAGTAATTACACTGGTGCCCTCCGCCAGACAGGCAAGGGAGGTAAGTTGAGGTTGAAGATCTGTAGGAAAGCCAGGGTAAGGCATAGTTTTCACAGTGATCTTTCTGAGGGGTAAACCGCCTTTCACCTTTAAACTTCTCCTATTTATGCAAATTTCCACACCCATATTTCTTAGTATGTTAATGGGACTTTCCAGGTGATCCGGGCAGATATTTTTTAACAGTAACTCTCCACCTGTTATTGCTGTTGCTATCATAAAAGTTCCTGCTTCAATCCTGTCAGAAATAATGGAATAACTTACAGGACAAAGCTCTCTACAACCAATTATACGTATGGTGCGTGTTCCTGCTCCCTCTATTTTTGCCCCGGCTTTGTTAAGAAAATTTGATAAGTCAACAATTTCCGGAGTACAGGATGCATTTTCAATAATAGTCTCCCCTTTAGCTAAAGAAGCCGCCAGCATAAGGTTCTCGGTAGCTCCCACACTGGGGAAATCAAGATAGATACGGGTCCCTTTCAAGCAATGTTCTGCGATTGCCTCTATGTATCCGTCTTTTAAATTAAATCTGGCTCCCATTTGGGAAAGTCCTTTGAGGTGAAGATCTATAGGGCGAAGTCCTATGTTACACCCTCCGGGAAAGGCAACTATAGCCTTTCCTTTTCTTATTAAAAGTGGCCCCAGAGTTAAAATAGAAGCTCGGAGCATACCGGCAAGCTGCTTTTGAACCTTGTTCCCCTGGAGCAAAGATGCATTTAAAGTAAGGGTTTCTTTGTTTTTTTTGACTTCAACCCCCAGCTCTTTTAATATGTTAGCCATGAGCTTTATATCAAGTAAATCGGGTACATTGGAAAGTTGAAATGGTCCTTTTATAAGTAAAGAGGCAGCTATAATAGGGAGTGCCGCGTTCTTTGCCCCACTGATTTTCACTTCTCCCTTTAAGGGAATCTGACCCCGAACTACGAACTTCTCTTTAGTTTTTTCACTCATCTTTCAACTTTTCATCCATTATTTGAATAAAACTTTTACTTTTTAACTGGTTTATCCAATTTTCTATTAATTGTACCACTTTTTTCCCCTTGAGAAAATCTTCCATCGCTTTTTCCCATTGCTGAAAGGAAATCTCCACCCGGTCCTTGACTTCAATAATTTGATAAAATTCTTCGTCAATTTTAATCGGGCCAACAATATCTCCTTTCTCAGCACCGCTGAGAGCTGAACGCAGAGTTTCGTTAAGCTTAAACAGGTTTATCCACCCCAGGTCTCCACCTTCTTTTGCCCGGGCTCCTTTAGAAAATTTCCTGGCCAGATCTTCAAATTCCTCTCCCTGAATTAATTTTTCCTTGATTTTTTTTGCCTGAGCCTCATTTTTTACGATAATCTGTGCCAGATGGATTTTCTCTTCTTCGTTTAGTTTATCCTTGTAGATAGCATAAAACTCTCTCACCAGATCATAATTTGTTTTTTTTCCTCTTAAATACCTCTTTAAATTGAGATAGAAATCGTTTATCTCACTTTTATCTATCCTGATCTGATTTATCAATAAATTGGCTTTCCATTTTATAATTTTATCTTGAAGTAAATGGCGCCTTATCTTATTTTGTAAACCTTCAAGGCTAATCTGGTTTTTTTCTAAATTTCTAACAAAATCGTCCTCAGACATCTCTCCCCTTAATCCGTCCATGACCTTCTTAATTTCTGTGTTGGATACAGTAAAACCTTTATTTTCAGCCTCCTGCGTTAGAACATACTCTTCAATTATTTGCCAGAGGATCTTCTTTTTTTCCGGAATATTTATTGAGGTTACTCCTGTCTCGGCTTTAAACATGTTGATCTCCTCTTCCAGCTGAGTACGGGTTATGATAGCCCCATTCACAGCAGCTACCACTTCATCTATAACTTCAAAACAAAATCCCGGGCTGGCCGGTAAGATGTAAAACAATAAAAAAAATAGTAAAAATTTGCCCTTCATTCTTTTTTGCTTTATCCGGATTGCTATATTAGCAAATCTTTCATTTTTTGCAAAAGTTCTCTTACCCATATTAAGAAGGATTCATCTTTCTTTTTCCCGTTTTTTAAGAGAAGCAGATTCTTTTCATCCATGGGAAAGGTCTTTACTTCTCCAGCCAACCTGCTGGCTAATCTTTCTTTTTTGCCTGGATTAAGTAGATTAAAAGGAGAAAAGGTAATTTTTATATTATGATCGAAGTTTTCCCTGATGGAACAGATGCCTATTTGCCTGGCCAAAATCTTAATGTGCAAAAGATGAATCAGATTTCTTACCACTGAAGGCAAACTACCAAATCTATCTTTGAGCTCTTCTTTAATTTCCAGAATTTCTTCCTCTTTTTCTATTTTTCCTATTTTTTGGTAAATTTGCATTCTCTGTAGCTTATCAGGGACATAAGAAGGAGGAATTCGAGCTTCAATTCCCAGTTCAATATGAACAGGAAAAGAAGGTTTTACGGGTTCACCTTTTAATTTTTTTACTTCTTCAGATAGAAGCTGAGAGTAGAGGGTAAAACCAACTGCCAGCATGTGTCCGTGTTGTTCCTTTCCCAAAAGATTACCAGCTCCTCTTATATGTAGGTCTTCCATGGCGATTTTAAAACTCGAACCTGGACCTTTAAATTGGTGAATTATTTCCAGTCTCCTCTTTGCCTGCTCGGTAAGAGGTTTTCTGGGATCGAAGAGAAAATAAGCATAACCTTTTTTAACACCTCTGCCCACTCTGCCTCTTAGTTGATAAAGGTCTGCAAGACCAAATTTTTCTGAATCTTCAACAATCAGGGTATTCACGTTAGGCATGTCTATACCTGACTCTACGATAGATGTACAAACCAGGACGTCGTATTTTTTATGAAGGAAATCCCGCACGGTTTTTTCTAAATGAGATGCTCGCATCTGACCATGAGCCACTGTAAAACGAATCTGGGGAAGAAGTTTTTTAAGTTTTTCTGCAACAGATTGGATACCTTTTACTCTGTTGTAAAGATAGAAAATCTGTCCTCCTCTTGATACTTCTCTAAGAATAGCTTCCCTGACGAGTTTTTCGTTGTAAGGACTAACCATTGTTTCAACATTTTGCCTTTCCCTTGGGGGAGAAAAAATGGTGCTGAGTTCAAATATACCTGTGAGCGCCATATAAAGCGAGCGGGGGATAGGAGTTGCAGAAAGAGTTAAAACATCAACAGTCTTACAGAATTCTCTTATTTTCTTTTTTTGAACAACGCCGAATTTTTGTTCTTCATCAATAATTACAAGTCCCAGATCTTTAAATTCTATGTCCGATTGAATCAGCCGATGTGTCCCTATGATTATATCCACAAGTCCTTTCTTTAAATCTTGAATGATTTCTTGTTGCTTGCCTGGAGATTGAAACCTTGAAAGCATCTCTATACGCACTGGATAATCAACCATTCTTTCAGAAAAATTTCTATAGTGCTGTTCTGCTAAAATGGTAGTTGGTGCCAGCACTGCCACCTGTTTACCATCCATGACAGCTTTAAAACTCGCTCTGATTGCAACTTCTGTTTTTCCATAACCTGCATCACCACAGACCAGTCTGTCCATGGGAGTTGGACTTTCCATATCTCTTTTAACTTCTTGAGTAGCTTTTAATTGATCGGGAGTCTCTTCATAAGGAAAAGAAGCTTCAAACTCTAATTGCCACCTGGAATCAGGAGAAAAGACATAACCAGGCTTAGCTTTTCTGATGGAATAAAGTTGAAGGAGAGATGAAGCTAACTGCCTTGTGGCATTTCTTACTCTTCTTTTTGTTAGTTCCCACTGACCTCCCTCCAGATTGTACACTGGGGGAGGATTATCTGAATCTCCAACATATTTGTGTATTCTATCAAATTGACTTAAAGGAACGTAGAGGCGGTCTGAACCTTTATAATCAATGCGAAAATAGTCTCCCGGTTTTCCCATAACATTTAAAGTAACCAGTCCCTTAAATTTACCGATTCCATAATCAACATGAACGACATAGTCTCCCTCTTTGAGTTGTTCCCAGCTTCTTATTTCCTCCTCTTCGGGAATCAATCTCCATCTTTTTCTTCGCTGCCCATATCTTTTAAAAATGTCTCTATCTGTAATCAGGATGTCTCTGGTTGATTTAAATACAAATCCTTTATTTAAATCTCCTTGAGTGATAAGGAGCGGATAATTTTCCTCTATGTCGAAAGACTCTTTCAACCTGAAGTATAATTCCTTTTCCTTTAAAATTTCGCGCAATCTCTCTGCCTGACCTGGAGAAGGAGTAACTATGTTTATTTGATAATCTTGTTCCTGCCAATTTTTTATGTCTTTGGCTAAAAGGTCCACATTACCATGCCAGAAGGAGAGTGGAGCAGAATCTAATTTTATCTTTTTCCTGCACCTCATCCACATTGTTTCCTGGGAAAACGTAGAAATATAAAAGGATGCATTACCTATGAAATTTCTTATTAACTTTTCCTCTTTAAGGGTTTTTATTTCCCCTTCTAATTCAAGAGGTTCGTCCAAAACCAGGATATAAGAGGAGGGAACAATTTGAATCAATGGGTGAAGATTATTTTTCTGATCGTTAATTAATTCTGGCCCATCCCACAGAGAAAGATTAACCTGGTTAATCCTTCTTACAGAACGTTGAGTCCGGGGATCAAATTCTCTAATAGATTCTATCTTATCGCCAAAAAACTCAACTCTTAACGGATAGTCATGGACGGGAGAGAAAAAATCAACAATTGCACCTCGAACGGAAAAATCTCCTTTTTCTTCTACCAGGGGAACGGGTCGATATCCTCTCTCTACTAACCATTTTACCAGTTTGTCTCTTGCAGTTTCCCGACCTTTCTCTAAAAGAAGTCTTTGAGAGTCAACCCTCTCCCGGGAAGGGACTTTTTGTATCGCCGAAGATAAGGAACTTACTATAATCAGGTTTTTTTCTTGATCGATCTTATATAGAAGTTGACATATTTGGGGGTTAAAAGCATTATCGGAAGCAGGGACAGGAAAAACTTTATCTGGACAGAAAGTCTGCAAATCTTGATAGACTCTTTCTGCCTGACTTTGCCGGGGAAGGAGGTAGAAAAGAGAGATTTTAAATTTCTTCCAAAGCAAAAATACGCCATATGCTCTGGCTTCAGGAACGACCCCCTGCAGCCAGCAAGGTGTGTCTCGTTTTAGATCAAAATCCTGCAGAAAACCCTCTCTTTTTAACTTAATCACTTACAAGTTCTTTCTCCTTCATCATCTTCATCAAAGGAATAAGGAGCTGATCTAACTCTCCATTAAGAATTTCCTCAAGATTATGGAGAGTGAGCCCAACTCTATGGTCTGTAACCCTACCTTGAGGAAAATTGTATGTTCTAATTCTTTCAGATCTTTCTCCTCTTCCAATCTGTGCTTTTCTCTCACGAGATATTTTTTCTCTCAACTCTTCCTCTTTCTTCTGTAAAAGTTGAGCTCTCAAGACCCGCATGGCTTTGGCTCTATTTTGATGTTGCGATCGTTCATCTTGACACTGAACAACTATTCCAGTAGGAATGTGGGTGATTCTCACTGCAGAATCGGTAACATTTACATGCTGTCCTCCAGCTCCCCGGGAGCGAAAAGTTTCTATTCGTAGATCCTCGGGGTTAATGTTAATTTCGTCTATTTCCTCCGCCTCTGGTAGTACCGCTACCGTGGCTGTGGATGTGTGAATGCGTCCACTGGACTCGGTTATGGGAACTCTCTGCACTCGATGAACCCCGCTTTCATATCGAAGAGTAGAAAAGGCATCTTTGCCTTCTACCAGAAAAATGACCTCCTTAAATCCTCCTATATCAGTTGGATGGAAATGAATATTTTCTATTTTCCAGCCTTTCTGTTCGCTGTATCTGGTATACATCTTATAAAGATCCGCAACGAATAAAGCAGCTTCTTCCCCTCCTGCTCCAGCTCTTATTTCAACCACGGCGTTTCGATGAGAAAATTTATCTCTGGGAAGAAGGAAAAAAAATAGCTTTTCCTCCAGAAGAGCAAGTTCTCGTTCAATACTATCTTTTTCCTCTCGAGCAAGCTCTTTGATTTCTTCATCCTTTTCTTCTCTGAGCATATTTGTAAGTTTTTTTAATTCATGCTCCAGTTTTTCATAACGTTTCCATAAACCAACAACTTCTTGAAGTTCTTTTTGCTCTTTCCCGTATTTTTGTATTAACTTAGGATTTTGCACCACATCAGAGTGTGCAAGAATCTCGGTCAGCTCGTTGTATCTTTTTTCCAGTTCTTTAAATTTTTTAATATCCTCTCCCTTTATCATCAATCCTCCTCCAGTTCAATATTCCAGTAAGCCATATCCAAAAATTCTTGCCAATTCATTTTTTCAGGAAAATCCGGAAGTGTGCTGTTTACAAAAGTCTTCCAGTCAGGTTTTTTGGGCTTCCTGATGAGCTTCATTCCAGCCTCAGCTAAAGTGCGATTCCCTTTGCGCATATTGCACTCTATACAGGAACAGACCACATTATCCCATGTATTTTTTCCACCCCGAGAAAGAGGAATTACGTGATCCAGATTCAGTTCTTCCGTGGGTAATCTTCGACCACAATACTGACAGGTGTTGTTATCTCTACGATATATGTTTTTTCTGGTAAATTTTATCCTGCGAGGAGGAAGGCGATCATATAACATAAGAATTATAACCCGTGGAACTTTAATTCTGTAGCTTACAGTATTAATAAAATCATCTCCTCCCATTTCTCTTTCTGAGAAATCTCTCCAATCTTCAAAACCAAAGGTATAAAAAGACCCTCCTTTTTTTATAACTACCTGAGCATGGTTAAGATAGAGAAGACAAAGCGCCCTTTTCACCGAACAAACATCTATAGCTTGCCATAGTCTGTTCAATACCAGTACATTACTCTGAAGAACACTTGCATTCATTTTAAAGCTACATATTTTTGCAAAATTAAACTTAAGTATAATATTATTGAAAATGAGCTATCTGTCAAATACACCCCGTTCAATCCTGACATGTCCCAACTCCACAATTATGCTCTGACATGGGGCCAGTTTTTACCTATACCTTTCGCTTCAGGCTTCCGGGTATCTCAGGGTGAATTGAGAGGGCGTGTCAAGTAAAGCTCCTCACCGAAAGGCGAGGAGCTTTACTTGACAGAATTCTATCAAGAGTGTATAAATAAAATCAAAGTACCTCTTTTTAAGTAGCTATCTTCAGATAAAATAAGGAGTTCTCTCGGAAAAGAAGGCTAAAAAAGTGGGAAAATAAGAGAAAATAGCTAAAATTTCTCAAGATTAAACCGAAAACCGCTTTTTCTCAACTAAAGGAAAATTTTTAAGGGAAAAAAGCTAAAATAAGGCGTACTTCTCCTTCAGGATCTGGAAAACCCTTTGTTGAAGTTGCTAAAGTTTAACCTGTCCCTACAAGCTGCTCTTCAGGGATAGAAGATGAAAGTATCTTTGCCTGAGCATCTATATGCTGGCACATGCAGGCTAATGCTACACGAATGGTCCACATCTTTTTCCCTCTTG